>Ga0272440_1001556_pt1 | contig 18663 bp, 15 predicted proteins | sample SSMMMBAug17_FD_192440 | JGI IMG/M metagenome (GOLD analysis project Ga0272440, IMG submission 192440) | Marine sediment archaeal communities from Little Sippewissett salt marsh, Falmouth, MA, United States - SSM-MMB-Aug17 | ecosystem: Environmental > Aquatic > Marine > Wetlands > Sediment ...
ATTGAGGGCGCTTTAGCGTCCTTTCTCAATTCAGCGTTGGGCTTTAGCCCTACGCTGTTCTTGCAATTGCCGAGATCGAGCATTCCTTGTATGAAATTCATTTCCCCTAAACTGTACATACGCCCGGCGGAAGCCCATTATGCAAAACGTATTACCAGAAAAAATTGGGAACCCTGCATTTGTATGCTTCTTTGATAAACAATTTACCAAATGATTTCATGATTAATGAGTTTGTTATTCTCAGCCTGAACAAACGTCCATTTTTTAGTTCAATTCATACAATCCTTCAAAGTATCAAAACAGCCTTTCAACTCAAGGAAGGTTTCATTGGCTTTGTCTAGCTGTTTTTCATAACAGAGTTGCTCAAGGCAATGCGCAACTTCACGCATCTGACAGGCGCCAAAATTTCCCGCAGATCCTTTAATAGAATGCGCCGAATTTGTCGCTGCAGCAATGTCACTGGATGCCAAAAATTTTTCAAGATCGTTCAACTGTTTGGGTGTTTCCTCAAGAAATAATTGAATAATATTTTTCAATACTTCTTCATTTCCACCGACACGATCCATCAAACTTTGACGATCAAAAATCCGATTATCTATTTTTTCATTTTTGTTGTCCGAAACATCCGCTTGTGGTTCAGATATTTTTTCATCAATAACGTCTCGAGGCTCAATTTCAAGTTTGTCAATAGCTCTGGCGAGAGCGTCAATGGAAAGCGGCTTTGTCAAAAAATCATTCATGCCAGCATCAAAACATTTCTCTTTATGTCCTTTCAAAGCGTGCGCTGTCATCGCGACAATTGGAATAACATTATTACGAACTTTGGTCCGATTTTCTCTGATATGACGTGTTGCAGTCAGACCATCCATTTTAGGCATTTGAATATCCATCAACACCAGATCAAAATCTGTTTTTTCTAGCATATCGATGGCTTCCTGCCCATTTTCAGCAATTTTGGAACTGCATCCAAGTTTTATCAACATATTCTCAGTGACCTGCTGATTCACGAGATTGTCTTCAACAATCAAGACAAAAAGCCCCCTAAATTTGCCATCCAATGTATTTTTATCCATAGACAATTTGTTTTGTACTGTATCATGAGATGAATAATGTTCAGAAATGACTGGTTCTTGATATTCATCAGCGCCCTGATCTTCATCAGCACCAATGGCCTTAAGAATGGCCTGTTGCATTTGTTTAACCTGAATGGGACGTTTAAAATAAGATAAAAAACCATATGATTTATAATTCTGCAGATCGTCATGATGTAACATAGATACCAACATAACCATTGGAATAGATCTCAGTGCAGATTCTTTACGTATAGCCTTTGCCAAAGTTTTGCCATCCATCCCCGGCAGATTCATATTCATTATGATTACATCAGGCAACTTTTTTAACAAGAGCGCCTGTTCTAATTTATCCAGGGCACCAATACCATCTTCTGCTTCAGTTACAGTACAATTCCATTGCATCAAATGATATTTCAACAATTTACGACATGTGAACTGGTTTTCAACAATCATGACATTCAAGTAAGTTAGTTCATCAGGTATTTGAAGGGTGTCTTTTTTTAATTTGTCTTTTTTAAAAGTCACTGTAAACCAAAATTTAGAACCTTTTCGTTCCACGCTGGTCATACCAATCTCGCCATCCATCTTTTCAACGAGTTGTTTGGAAATAATTAATCCCAGGCCAATACCACCAAAATCTCGAGACAAAGACAGATCTACCTGAGAAAAAGGTTTAAACAATCGTGCCATTCTCTCTTTTGGAATGCCTAATCCAGTATCAGAAATTGTAAATCGCAATTTGACATCCGTATCAGTTTCATTTTCCAACGCAACCTCAATAACGACCTCTCCTTTATCTGTATATTTAATTGCATTGCTCGCAATATTAATTAAAATTTGTCTGAGTCGATTTGGATCACCAATCAAGGCGACCGGGATATCATAGGGAATAAAGGCAGCATAGTCCAGACGTTTTTCAAACGCTCTAGCTGCCATCATATCGCTGAAATCTTCAATCGTTTCTCTAAGATTAAATGCAATTTCTTCCAAATGAATCTGTCCTGTTTCAATATTTGAAAAATCAAGAATATCATTAATAATGGCCAATAATGAGTGAGCGCTGGTTTTTATGGTTTGTGCATATTGATACTGCGTTGAATCCAGCCTTGTATCAAGCAACAAGGAGTTCATTCCCAAAATGCCATTCATAGGCGTTCTAATTTCATGACTCATGTTGGTAATAAAGTCTGTCTTTGTTTGATTGGCCAAAATAGCTTCATCACGAGCAATTTCTATAGATTCTCTTAATGAGGATTCTCTTGCAATGACTGCATTTTTTATATGCAATAAAGACCCGGCAACTATCCCAACAAGAATAAAAATAATTATAAACAATCCGATAATTGAAAATATTATTTTTTCTAATATCCCAAGGACAGATTTTTTACTGACAATATATCCAATCATATAATCAGTATCAAAAAATGAGATGGGAATATAAGATGTAAGCAACTTTTGTGCGGATCGTTGACTTTGATTCGGTAAGCGACCTTTAACAATTGCGTTGCCAGATTCTCTGATTGCAAAATCACTGAGAATGATCTTGGTGGTTTTGGACGTAAATTCAAAACAATTCTTGCACAAAAGAAACTGTACTATTCCTGAACGACACAATACCCAGGGATGTCCCTCTTTAGAGATGTAAAGCCCTGAAAAAACTGATTTAAATATTTTTTCCGGATCAATTATGACAATTAAATTGTGCTGTACATGTTCATGATCCATGACAGGTTTGATAAACGATACCCGAATCGTTTTTTCAAGGCCATGTGTGGTTGTTTTTTGTTTGATAGCAATATCTTGATTAATGATTTCATTTATACTGTTTAATTCATAAATATCCTGAGAAAATCGATTGCTAATATCAAGAAGAACCTTGTCTTTATTTTTGTAAATAATCCTTTCAATACAAGAATTTTTTGTATAAAGGGTATTTAACGCAATCTGTACATCATCACAATGAGCGTCTTTGCCAACAATATCATTCGCTATTGTATCAATGTCTTCTGATAGTAAGGTTTCAATTGAATGAATTTGAGTCGCTGCTTTATGAATTTCTGTTTTCAAGTCATAAAAGGATTCATTGACGAAACTGTTTATTAAAGTCATTATAACATAAACACCTACACCTAAAATCAACAAGATTATCACTGCTGATATCAATAACCATTTCATTTGTTTTTTCATAATCATACCGCTTTCTCAATTTAACTATAATTCTCAATTACATGATAACATGGCGTCACAAAATGCAAAACCACAGCCATTACAATGACTATTATTTTTTTAGATTGATCATGGCATTTTGATAGTACTCAATGTTAAAACTATCCGAAAAGCCACGCAATGATTCAGTTGCCCCCAGCAGCAAGACATCATTCGGATGTTTCAATGCACGAGCAAATTTTGCAAACAATTCTTTTTTAAACTGTTCAGAAAAATAAATAGATACATAACGACAAAGAATCATATCAAACTGTCCAAGGTTAATAAACGAATCCTGTAGATTGAATTCTTTAAATGAGACAAGTTTTTTTATTTCCGGAATTATTTCCCAATGGTTTCCGGCCACTTTAAAAAAGCGATTCTGTTTATCCCCTGGCAATCCACGTTGAATTGCGATAGAATCATAACGCCCTAAACGTGCTGTTGCTATGGCTGAGGAAGAAATATCTGTGCCAAGAATTTCGAAATGATCAAGATGTTCCAGCATGCCCCGATACTGAAGTATTTCATAGAAAAGCATGGCAAGTGAATACGCCTCTTGACCTGTTGAAGAAGCAGCCGACCAGACACGAATTTTTTCTCCTTTGGCCATGCGATCAATCAACTCGGGAACAGCTTTCTTTTTAAGAAACTCCCATGCGCTATTATCTCTAAACCATGATGTTTCATTGGTCGTCATGGCATCAATAATGCGTTCACGAAGACGACCGCTTTTGTCTTTTTTGGCTTTTAAATGAAAGTCCTGAAAAGAATCTGCCCCAACTTCTTTTGCCAATTCTGATAGTCGGGTTTCAATCAGGTACTCTTTACCTTTTTCCAAAACAATACCGCAATGGGTTTCAATAAATTGCTTAAGCAGTAAGTATTCTGGTTCCGAGACATTGATCATCGTTTGCCTCCTTTTTTGACAAGTTCCTGTATCCGAGAGGCCATTCTATTTAAAGCAATTGTTTCATCAGCATTTTCCGATTTTGCAACTGCTCCAGGCATTCCCCAGACAACAGAACTAGCCTCATCCTGAATAATCGAATACCCTCCTTTTCGTCGAATAGCGCTCACACCAGCAGCACCATCATTTCCCATACCGGTCATAATCACTGTCAACACATTTCCCCCATATACATTCAGGATAGACCGGAATAGCACATCCACAGCCGGGCGACAACTATTTACTGGCGGGGTATCGATCAAATTGACATTGTATCCCCCAACACTTTTTTTGACTACCATATGTCGTCCACCTGGCGCAATATACATTACACCAGGCTCAATGCGTTGGCCATCAGCCGCCTCACAAACTTTAATCTGTGATTGTTTGTCCAACCTTTCGGCAAGCGATGCTGTAAACATAGGTGGCATATGTTGAACAGCGAGAATTGGCACCGGAAAATCATTGTCAAGGTTTGGAATGAGCTGTAACAATGCATTGGGACCACCGGTTGAAACACCAAGCGCGACAACATCAATTATATTGACAGTCCTTATTTTCTGTTGGGGTATTACTGTTTGTTTGATGCAAACAGGCTTTTCCGCTATGGTTTTTAGTTCATTTAAGGATTTTGCCTGTATTCGATTTGGTTCTTTTTTAGGTTCGGTTTTTGTTTGAGAAAGGCTGAGATTCCTTGCTTTTCTTGAAAATTTTCTCGTCTTTACCAAAGACATTAATGGTATGAGCGCTGATCGTAATTTGGCAATATTTTTATCAATGGAATCTTCAGATGGTTTTGTAATAAAATCAAGTGCGCCATTTTCCAATGCCTGCATGGTTAAGTTGGCATTCCCCTTTTCAAAAGCACTCAACATAATAACTTCGATATGGGGATGATCCTTTTTAATATTTTGTAATGTTTCCAGACCGTTCATGACAGGCATGTACATATCTAATAAAACCAAATCAACATCCTTGATTTTTATTTTGGACAGTGCAATTTTTCCATTGGATGCTGTACCAACCAGTTGTGTATCTTTTATTTCGCCAACCAGCTTTGAAAGAATTTGTCTATACGTGACTGTATCGTCGACAACCATGATCTGTATATCCTCAGCCATGAATAACTCCTTCATATTATTCAAATATTTATTTCTAATCTTTTTTCCAATAATTGGATTTTTTTTCGGTTTATTAAATTCGGATCAATTGTATCGTATTTATAATATTTATTGCAAGAAAATAATACAGTTGTTTTTGTAAAAATTGAATTGAAACCTCATATTTTATAAAATTTAATTTACTTTTCAATCTGTAATTATTGACCTTCTTAAAAAAAAATAGTATGCATAATCAATGTTTATAAATTATTTTTGAAAAAAATAAAAAAAATGTGAAAGAAATTGAAAATTTTTGTGTCTATATATTATAGGGAAGCTATTTAAAAAACGAAAATAGCAATTGTTACTTAACAAGATTTAAGGAGATAAGATCATGATCATGCATTTAACAATGAAACGTTGTATAGTTGCCTTGATTGTTTTTTTTGTGTTAGTCAAGTTCTCGGATGCAAAAGTAGTTCCTGGAACAGTTAGTCCGACACAATCAACCAAGAAGGATGAACAAACCGATAAACATTTTGACAAAAAATTAATTGACACAAAATCGAAGGTTAACCTGACTCTGGGTACAGCTTCAGAAAGCGGTGTTTTTTATCCAGTTGGCAAGGGAATCAGCCATATGGTGAACAAAAGAAAGCTACAATATGGATTACGCTTCATAACTTACAGTACCAGTGGATCAATGTATAATCTTCAAGCGATTCGCGATGGAGAGCTTGATTTTGCCATTTCCAGATATGATCTTGCCTATGAAGCTTATCGCGGTATTGGCAATTTTAATAAGCAGGAACCACTTACCAACCTGCGATACATTGCAATGCTCTACCCAATGCCCATTGGAATAATTGTCCACAAACAATCGGAAATTCAAGAGTTAAAAGACCTGACTGGCAAACGAATTAACATTGGGAATCCTGGATCAGGCAAAAGATCGGTAGCCAACATGTTATTCAAAGCTATGAATTGGAAAGAATCTGATTTTGAGCGGGTGACTGGCCTTGCCACTCGTGAAATGGGAAATGTGTTTTGCAGCGGCGGCCTTGATGTTATTATTGAACTTTTGGGCATGCCGGCTGAATTCTATGACAGAATCACGCAAAAATGCATGGGCAGATTCATTCCCATTCCATATGATATCGTATTAAACATTGAACGTGAAAATCCATTTATCGAACCAAGCGATATTGTAGGTGGTGCTTATCCCCACAATCCCCAAACGATTTCAACATTTCAGATTGGTGCAATTCTGTTATCATCGAGAAGAATTTCTGGCGATGTAGTGTATCGAGTTTGTCAGACCATATTTGATAATATGGATGAATTCAAAAAAATTCATCCCGCGCTCCTTATGTTCAATTTGAACAATGTAAAAAAAGAAAAGACTTATATTCCCTACCACAATGGTGCGATTAAGTATTATTTAAAGCAAGGCTTGACAATGTGAAAAAAATATTTCAATATTTAAATAGTTGTCCAGTAATTTAACAGGAGGAAAATCATTCTATTGCATAAAACGAGGAAAACAAAATGAAATATTTTAAAATTCTTTCTTGCATAATTCCTCTAATATCGCTACTCCTGTTACCTATATCGTTAACTGCAGACAGTTCCTCGCATCATACCAATAGAATAGTCGGCGGAACAGTTTCGCAGAACAATGACTGGCCATGGATGTTGGGCATTGTTGAAAATAAATTCAATGGTCCTTTTTGTGGGGCGACTCTGATCCACCCCAAGTGGGCAATAACTGCTGCTCATTGTATGGAAGATATTATTTCAGCCAATCATATTCAAATTGTCAGCGGAATTTCTGATTTTTCAGTAGATTATCAGGATTATATGCATCCCATAAAAAGAATCATATCACACCCAGACTATGATAGTTATAATGTAGACAATGATATTGCGCTGCTGGAACTTAATTCGGAAGTGACCGGCATTCCGCCCTTAGACATCTATTGCGGAGATATATCAAACACTACTGGAATTGTATTAGGATGGGGAAGGATCTACAGTAATAAGGAAGTGTTTTCCGACCAATTGCGTGAAGTCTCTCTGCCGGTTGTTTCTGAGCAGACATGTATGGAAAGTACTGAATATCTTGTTACTGAAAATATGTTTTGTGCCGGCTATCCTATAGGTGGTAAAGATGCCTGCCAGGGAGATAGTGGCGGACCTTTTGTCATTTATGATAATAACCATTGGCAACTGGCCGGAATTGTCAGTTGGGGTGATGGATGCGCTGAACCTGGTTATTATGGTTTTTATACACGCGTGTCCAATTATTTTTCTTTTATTTCTAACTATGTTCCTATAAAAGACTCTTTTGTGCAGGTAGATATCAATCATGATGGTAAAGTCAATTTGCAGGACGTAATGATTCTTTTTAATTATCTTAATAAAGATAGCTTAGGAAATCTCTGATAATAAGTTCCTCATTTAATAAATTGCATTCCTTTTTTTTTGAACCAGGATTACGCTGAAGAAAATGAATAAGATGAATTAAAAGTGTCTCATTTCATCTTATTCATCTTATTCATCTTCTTCAGTGTAATCCTGGTTCAAAAAAGAATAGCATTTACTCTTTCTGAAATGAGGAACTTATTATCCGAGATTTCCTTAGGAAATCTCTAAAAATAACTTTTTCATTTATTGATATTGTTTGTTTTGAGGTAACTGTGCTTTAGAGACGTCACATGCGACATCTCTAAATGACTTTATTTATTGTACGTCCTGTATGGTTTAAACGTGTTAACTTAAGGTAATTATTGATTAAATGGATAAAACATCTATATTTTATACATGTATCATTTTAATTATTTTGTGTACCAGTCCCGCCTTTTCCGATGAGAAAAAAATATATACCATTGGATGGGATCCCTGGATGCCATACCAATACTTAAATGCCAATGGAAAATTGGTGGGATTGGATATTGAACTGATTCAAACAATATTCAGCGAAATGGGATACGCACTTGAATACAAGAAAGTGCCCTGGAAACGACTTTTACCTGCAATCAAACGTGGTAAAATCTCTCTGGCAGCAGGCGCATCAAAATCTGTGGATAGAATGGCATATGCTTACTTTTCCAATGCGTATCGGACAGAATCAGTTGTTTTATTTATTCGAAAGGGAGAAAAATATGCGATCAAGGAAATTTCTGATATTATAGCTAAGAACTTAATGATTGGCGTTATTTCTGGCTTTTATTATGGTCAAACCTTTGAAAAATTAATGGACAATGAGGATTTCCGAAAACATGTTCAAATGACTTCAAAAGATACCATCAATATAAATAAAGCATTGAATAAGCGCATTTATGGTTTTCTGTGTGACAAATATGCCGGCATCGCATGTATTAATCAAGCTGGCCATTTCAATAATTTTGAGATTCATCCAGCCGCGATCAATTCTTCAGATATCCATTTAATGTTCAGTAAAAAAACATGCCAGCCAAATGTTGTGAAACTATTTAACGAGACTTTGATTAAATTGAAAAAAAGAGGCGTGATAAATCAGATTATCCATAAATATTTCCAATAATTATTCTATCCTTTATACCAGTAACCAGTTCATAATTTGCGATATACGCATCTCATGAATAGCCAATATGTTTGTTGTTGACAATATAAGCTTTGACCTATAAAGCACAGATACTACTTGAGGGCGCTTTAGCGTCCTTTTCCCATATGTAGCGTGGGGCTTTAGCCGGCTTTAGCCGGCTAAAGCCGGCTTTAGCCCCATGCGGACATGGGTTTGCCGGAATTTAAATTTTTCAATGATAGTACCGACTCTTTGGGAATGCGCCCATCTGAAATTGTCATGTCAAGTTCTTCAGTCTATTTATAGCATTTCGTATTCTTCAACAGTTACATCTTGAACAAAATTTTTTCATCTTTTTTTATCCACTACTTATCCAGTTTCATTCTGGCACCAACCTCTTTCTGACTTTCGTCAAAAAGAGGATGATATTTACCCAAGAGCAATCCATTATAACCATTATCGTATAAATGCCGGTTTACCAATTTGGCCACATCAATTGTGGGATCCAAAAAATTGCTTAAAACCTGATTTACCAGCGCAGCAATCAACATCTCAACAATATTGTTCGCATTGTCATTGCTACTTTTTACCATTTTTCGCTCATTTTGCCATATTATATTGCCAGTATCAGTATCAATTAGTTTTGCAGAGACATGAACAATTGTCTGAGAATCAATCACTTTATATTTTGTGCCCCACTCTTTAATTGTGACATATAGAACAGCATCAGGATGAATTATTTCATTTATCTTGGTTAGAGGAATCCGATGCATATCTTCAGGAGAACTTACACCATTTTCTTTCATCAAGGCATCAATTACAGCAACAGGAAAAACATAATAGCCTTTTTCCGCAATAGGCCGACTTATTATCGAAAGATACATATAGGGCGCCATAACAGCCATCGATTGATTGATTGGCGGTAATACAAGTATTGATGCCGGCATATTATTCAGATAAGGCCGATAATTATAAGGTTTCTGGGTGGATTGACAGGCTGTCATGGAAATAATCCATACCAACCCAATCGTAAAAATAAATTTTCTTTTCATTTTTTCATCCGATCAAGAAGTCCATCAATAAAATGTGAGGATTCTGGAAATAGTTTTTTTTCTACATTGAAATGCTCAATTGCGCGACTATATTGGCCATCAGAAATATACAGATAACCTAAATGCCCATGTAATCCTGGTGGCGGCAATAGCTTTTTTGCATATGTTCGATCCAAATGGTTTTCCAACGATAAAATTTCTTCCTGAGTAGACACGCTGCCAGGTTTGTTGTATCTTTTATAAAGAAAATCTTCATACTCACCCCATTGATAAAGTGTATGCGGGGCACATCCCATTACGAGAAAAAAAACTATGATAAGAAAACACACTATTATTTTTAATTTACAGGAGACCATTCACTACGCTCCAATCCCTCAACAAGTTTATTAACTGCATCCATGATTGCCAGATTCAAGACTTTATCAGTCAGTGATGCATCATATGAAGCTGTTCCACCAAACCCTATTACTTCACGATTTGACAAGGCATACTCACCAGCGCCCTGAACTGCATATATAATTTGAGAGGATTGAACATCAACAATATTTATCGATACTTTTGTGTAAGCAATTTGCTTTTTGCCATGCCCAAGGATACCAAACAGTTGCTGATCTCCTACCACTTTTCGACCAAATTCTGTGACCTCACCAGTTACGACAAGAGATGCACCCAATATTTTTTGTTTTTTTCCTGAAAATTTTGATTCCTGAGCAAGATTTGAAAGATTGCTCCGATCAACAGTAATAAACCGATTGGTTTGTGTAAGATGTGTTTTTAATATCAACTTTGCCTGTGAGCCCAGCCGGTCAGTGCTATCAGAAAAGATTCCATTCATATAAGTGGATCGGTTTGCAAAGTTTCCTATCGCCAGCGTTGATTTGGGTCCGCTATATTGTGATTTGAAAGTTTTAACAGATTCTGTTTCCAACGTTTTATGCGTTTCAGTTGCACATCCCATAAAAATAAAAATCACAGCTATCGACACAATGAAGTATGTTTTCATCAAAACATTGTCCTGTGTCAATTGTTTCGGTATTTTGTTCATAAATAATTCCTTTCTTATTGTGAAAATAAACACAAAACACTTTGTGTTATTTATTTTTATCTTATAACAAATTGACAAAAACATTGTCAAGCATTCGTCCACAATATTAAACAATCATTTATTTTTGGCATGTAAATTGTATATTTTGCCAGTACATATTTCAAAAACACTTAGGAAAACTTGAAAAATATCATGCTGATTTATCTTGAACTTACAAAATATTTAGGTCGTGTATAGGTGCAGCCAGGCGCAGCCTGATACGCCTATACATTACAAAAACCCCAATACGAACATTTTTTTTGAAATGGGGAACCTATTTTTCATAACGTTCCTTAGGAACCAATAATTTATTATCAGACAGGGCATTACAATGATGGGAACAAAGGTCAAACAAGATATCACTATTTATTTCTTCGTGATATTCATAATATTAATAATACATATGCCGCCAATTATTTGCGCATATGATTTTACCGATGCACTCAAAAATATTTCGCCCAACAATCAAGGGGCAAATGATGGATTAGTTTTTCTCAAAACTTTCAGAAAAATATTGGTTACCCATCAATCTGAACCTGAAGTAAGTAACTTCTTAACTTTTTGGTATAATTCAGTTCAACAATTCAATTTTTATCAATTGTATAACAGCCCATTTTTGAAGCCTTTAGATGATGGTTATCGCGCTGTTATCTTTCAGGGTCATCATCAGGTGAATCATTTTCAACTGGCTTTGCCATCTGAAACAGGAGAAAAAATTCCGGTTTCGCAATTGGGGGACTTTAAACTATCATTTGGCTTGAAACAAAATAATTTATGTATCACTGGAGATCGATCTTATTCTGGATATATGGACATACAAATGGCCTTAAAACAGTTTTCTTATAAAACACTTGCCGCTATGCTGGAAGGCTTGATTACTGTAATTGATCCAGATAATCTGGCGTCACTAAATCCTAAAAAAAGTCAACGCTTTGAGGAAATAGATGGTTTTTCCAGAAAAGCAATTGATGTTTTTGATGAAACCTATCCCCGATTTCAAAAATTTCTGGATGAATATTTTATTCTGCATTCAGCAATGGAAGAAAAAAGATATAAATTTGTTCCATACACCCATTTCAAGCTGATTGTTGAATTTGATTTTAAAAACCTGAAAAAAGATTTTCCGCATTTAACCTATCAACTTAAACGCCTGGAAAGTTTGTTTCAATTCAAACTATCTTTTCAAAACAAAAATGGAAACCATATTTTGGATATATTTCTGGATAGCCAGGACACGTTTTTACAGTTAGATTATTATACACATCAAGGAAAAGTTATCCCTTTTTCTCCTGATGGCACCCCTGTTTTTGAAGAAGCATTTTATCCAACAAAGGTCAAAAACTATGATTTTAACATGAATGTCGATATTTTCTTCAATATCTATGGCATGAAATTTCGGACAGAAAATATTAAAATTGATTGTGTATATCAATCCAGAGAAAAATTTGGCAAAATCAAATTTATGTTGAAAGAAATCCCAAAAACCAGGGTCAGTGGTCGTGCGTACCATATCGTTCCAACATGGTTTATTGATATCATGATTCCTGGAAATATTGATCAGTTAATTGATAATTTCTGTAAGGTACTGATATCAGCTAATAATTCTGAGGGATCATATCTTCGGTTACTATGGGATACGCGAAATCCCAATGATGTTTTTCTTTATCCTCACGCCAGTAGCGAGTTTATTGATAATTTTTTTATCCTGTTTGGTTTTCAAATTTGGCATGAAAAATTCAAAATGTCTGATGATGCCGCATCAGATCTTAATCAACTCAATGTTCGTGGCATGGAGGCATTGATATTGGATATATCGAATCAGCTTTAATATCAACAATTATTGGGCGTATGTTTAAGTTGGTGGAAATATCATAAAATAATTATTCTTTTTTTATAATCAGAATTTCAGAATTATAAGAATTTTCAGAATAACAAACAGAGTGCAATATAACACCTCTATTAAAATTTTCTATCCAGTCTATTCTTTTTACACACAAAATCATTCCTCTCTTCTGGCTGTTTAATAAATGAAATTTGACAAATGGCCAAATTCAGAATAAAATAATAACGAAAAGCTTAAAAATATGTTTAACCCTTAGTTGAAAAAAAGGAGGCTATATGATTTGGGCAATTGGAGACATACATGGCATGCTTGATCCATTAACCAGATTGATTTCAAAAATTTTTTGGTATCATAACCGAACAAATCAAGAACTCGAAAAAATTATTTTCCTGGGTGATTATATTGATCATGGACCATCATCAAAGCAGGTCATTGATTATCTTATTGATTTACCCTGCGAAAAAATATTTTTAATGGGAAATCATGAAGACTTGTTGCTGGAATTTGTTAATAAATCAGATTTATTCAAAAGTTTTGGCAATGTCTGGTTTCGCGGCAATGGCGGCCAAAGAACGGCTGTTTCATTCAATAACAATTTAAATTTAAATGATGATGATGAAAAATTGCTGCCTGAACAATTGGTGCTTGATGAAAAATATGTCAATTTTTTTCAAAGCCTAAAGTTATCCCATCTGGAAACAATTGGTTCGCAGAAATTTGCATTTGTTCATGGTTTGTTAAATAAAGATTTTCCTGTATCCGAACAATTGGCGCTCAAAAATTACCATGACTATCATGCATGGCTAAATAAAAATAAAGTTTGGATTGAAGATTCACTGCTTTGGGATCGAACGAACCCGCATGATCATTTTGATGACTACATTCTTGTTCATGGCCATATTCCTACCCCAAGACTGGATAAAATGTGGAGCAACATTGATGGATATGATATTAAATCAGAACTTCCTTTCATTAAATTCAAGACAAAACCCGATGAAGAGCTTGTATCAAACTACAATGAATTTAGCAGTCATTATCAGTTTGAAGCTGGCATTGAAGATATGATCGCAATAAATGTCGATACAGGCGCAGTATACGGGCATTCATTGTCAGCGATTGGATTTTCAGAAGAAAATCTCGAGAAGCAATTTTTTACAGTTTTTAAAGTCAATGTTGGCAAAGGGTATCGGATGAACAATGATTTTGATTCGTTACAAATCCATTATGGCAAGTGATAAATAAGCGATACAGAAACATCCTGAAAAAAATATTTTTTCAAGCACAACTATTGCAATTCAACATTCAAATGACATATAAGCCATATCTTTATATCATTTAACAACAATTGAACTGAGAAAGGATATATTGTGGAAAAACAAAAAAAAATATTATTTGTTGAAGATGCACGAACAGTTCGTCGATTGTCTGTATCAATGTTACGTGAGCTGGGTTATGAACATATCGTTGAGGCAGAAAATGGCAGTGATGCCATAGAAAAATTAACCCAACTGGGCCCCTTTGATCTGATTATCAGTGACTGGAACATGCCAGAAAAAACTGGGTATGAATTGTTAAAATGGATCCGCGCAACGAATATTTTTAAGACTGTTCCTTTTGTAATGGCAACCGCTCAAGGTGAAAAACTCTCCATCAAAAAAGCCATCGATGCCGGTGCAAACGACTATCTGATGAAACCATTCAGCAACAAAGAACTAAAAAAGGTCATTGATCGGGTTTTATATGGAAATAATGCTGATGATACCCCACAAAAAACATTTGAGCCCAGATTAACAAAATCTGGAAAACTTAAAATCAAGGTTTCACATATCCAAATTACCGATCATCTAACACTGGCTGTACTGAAATATCTCATTGATTCAAAAAAAATTGTCCCACAATATTTTGAACTAGAGACACAATGTGAAGCCAGTTGGAATTCGGTTCAAAACAACCTGGAAAATGGAGAGGTAGACGCAGCTTTTGTGTTAGCTCCAATTGCCATGGATCTGTTTGCAAATGCGATTCCGATCAATATCATTTTATATGCCCATAAAAATGGCAGTATATGCGTGCGAAAAAAAAGTAAAGACACCACTGAGCAGCTTCGGGATATTTACAGAAACAAAATATTTTACATTCCACATCTGTTATCTATACATCACATGCTTGCATTTATGTTTATGCGTGAGATTGGCCTGAATCCAGGCCTCACAGACAATCCGAATGCAGATGTATTTTTTGAAGTTGTCCCCCCTGTTAAGATGCCGGAATTGATAGTTCACAATGAGGAAGTAGCAGGTTTTATGGTCGCAGAACCTATAGGGTCCAAGGCGATCAGCGATGGAAGTGCGGAGTTGATGTATTTATCCAGTGAAATTTGGGATTACCATCCCTGTTGTGTTGTTGCCATTCAGCGCAAGCTAATTGAGGATTTTCCTGAAGCGGTTCAGGAATTTACCAGTCTACTGGTTCGATCAGGACTATTTATTAAAAGCAAACCCCGAACATCAGCACAGATTGGTGTCAATTTTTTTGATCCGGGCTCTCAATTAGGGCTTACATCTACCATGTTGGAAACAGTCTTACAGCACCCATTGGGAATAAAAACAGACAATCTTTATCCTTTAATTCAGGATTTAGAACAGATTCAACAATATATGCACGATGAAATGCACATTGGTAAACAAATTGATATTCATAAATTAATTGTTCCCAAATTTGCAGATGAAGCATGCAGTTCAAAGGCTTCGGAACATCATATGAAAGAAATCCAGGACATTGCAGAATCTGTTTCACTGCTTTTGGGGCGGTTGTAAATATCAGGTAAACGCATGAAAAAACTAATATCAATTATAATTTCAATCCTTTTCAATTTTTCAGTTAGCTTTGCAGAATCATTCCATTTTCCAGATATTACGCCCACAAATACCTGGATTCACTTTGTTGGAAAACTAGCAATCAACAATCATGATCCTGTAAATAACACAGATGAAATTGCTGTATTTGTAGATGATGGCAATGGCGGAGAACTGATGGTTGGAAAAACTATTGTTGGAACGAATGCGAATAATTACTATTTTATCAGTGTCTTTGGAAATGAAACGCAAACAATCCAAAAAGAAGGTGCTGTTGCCGGTGATACACTAATATTCAAAGTATGGAGCAGTCAATACAATATTGAAAAAACTATTTCGCACAATCAGTTTTCCTTTGAACAAGCTTCTGGATTAACTCAACCAGACCTGCCTCCAGTGTATCAGTCTCCCGAACGTGGACAATTTGGCTACCTTCATATTTCCTGTTCAACCAATATTTCAGAAAAGAATTCTAACTATTCAATACCAACTAATTCAGAATGGGGTACTTTATGCTTTATGAGCATTTTAATTGCCATTGCAATATGTTATCTGCGAAAGCGTTCCATTGTTTAGAAAAGAGGATGACATGACTGTCTCAATCAGAATTTTTTCAATTATTGCCTGCTTTGCATTCATGATTTCAGACGTATTCGCTGAAACTGAATATTTTACAGAATTTACAAAAACAAATGTATACCAGCAATATATTGGCAAGGTATCGTTGGAAATCGGAAATCTAGAGAACAATGAGGATGAAGTGGGTGTCTTTGTCACTGATAACAACAGTGACAGTCTTTTAATTGGTGCATGTCGTATTGGCGAGAACTATCCGGGATATTACTTTGTAACCATCTATGCCAATGACAACCAGTCACCAATCAAAAATGGTGCCGAGGTTGACGATATCTTAACCTTTAAAATCTGGGATAAAAGTGACAACAAACTCTATGTGCTTTCCAATACAAACAGCCTGACACGTGAAGCTGGAATTGGCCTTGCATATCCTGAACTTCCCCCTGCATTTAAATCGGGATTTGGCGCTCAATTTGGCTATCTCAATCTGATCGCCCGCAACCAGGATTTAAATGAAAACATTGCTTATTTCAAGGCAATCCCACAAAAAGACTGTATCAAGCTGATATGGTCCACTTACTGCGAAATCAATCTCACCGGATTTCTGATTTTTCGCAATTCTACTGATAACAACAATTACATTAACATTTCAACAAATATGATCCAGGTAAAAGGAAATGAATTACATGGTGCAGATTATTGCTATATTGACAATGACGTGTTAAGCACTATATATTATAATTATCAATTGATTGGGATTGATTATAATGATCAGGAAACGCTCATTCAAACAATAACAGATAAATCTATCTGCCAGTCCTGTCCTGTCCATATGGATTTAAATGGTGATAATGTATTTGGTCTGGCAGATATCATTGAATTGTTGAAAAGGATTAGTCACTGATGCGTTGGATAATCACAACAATCTTAACCTATCTATATGGAATTGTAGGAACTACCATAGCGGCAGCTACTGCAATGATTATCGCATTACTTGGAGATAAAAAAGGGCGCTTTTGGTGGCCCATTTCCAGATATTGGTCTTATGGCTTGATGAAAGCTGCCGGTATTTCAAAAATCCACACTGAAGGCGTTGAAAATATTACAGAAACATCTTCAGGCGGTGTTTTGATGTCTAATCATGAGAGCCATCTTGATCCCCCCACTTTTATATATCTTTCCAAAAACTATCCCCTGCATTTTTTGGTGAAACATACACTGTTTTATTTTCCTATTTTTGGCCAAAGCCTTTGGGCAATGGGGCATATATACATTAATAGAAGTAACAGAGCCAATGCATTCCAGAGCCTGGAAAAAGCAGCTCAAAGTATTGCAGATGGTAAAAGGATATATGTTTTTCCTGAAGGCACAAGATCTCGAGATGGTAGAATTCAAAAATTCAAAAAAGGGGGATTTCACCTCGCCATAAAGGCTAAAGTACCGATATTTCCAGCAGCAATATCAGGAACAAATGAAATTCTGCCTCCCGGATGGGTCAACCATGGCGCAGGACCAATTGTTGTCCTTTTTGGAAAACCCATTCCTACAGATCAATTCTCCCTGAACGATCGTGATCAATTGATTGAAAAAGTCTATAATGAAATCAGTCAATTGAAAAAACGAGCCAATGCAATTCGCAAAAAACTTGTTTACGAAGAAACTATAAGCAGTTAAATTAGTCTTTAACCAATTACCAAAAAAATAGTTTGTATAATTCGTATATTATGATATTGTATTTCATTCTTGACCAAAGTTAATAAAATTCGGGGCGCTCCCCACTGTATCGTTAATTATAAACTTTGAAACATACTCACTAAAGTAATATGGTGAAGTAATAAAATATTCAATATTAGATATATCTTCACTTTAAATATATTTGTTAGATTTAAAAATGAGAATTGTCATTGATACCAATATATTCGTGTCAGCCCTTAGATAGCGTGTGGGGTCGGACCAAGATAACTAAAGAATATTAAACATAAAAAGTTATTTTTGGCCCCCCAAAATAGGTCTATATCTCTCTTTTGAGTGCCTAAAAGAGCGATATAGGGTTTTGGAGAAAAGAGAAGAAAGCGAAATACAAGAAAAATAACAAATACAATATCTGTGTTAGAGTGATACAACACAATGCCGAGGTCTGTCATAATATAATCAAAGCTCTTAGCATGAAGTCAAAAAATATTGATATGACAATAAAGACAATGAGGGGTAATGAACTTGAAATCAGAATTTATAATAAAAGCCGAGGAAAATCTCAATGCGGCTGAGTTATTATTTGAGAATAAGCTTTACAATGCATCAGCTAATCGCTCTTACTATGCAGCCTTTCATGCTGCAATAACAGCACTATCAAAAGAAGGT
>Ga0272440_1001557_pt1 | contig 18662 bp, 17 predicted proteins | sample SSMMMBAug17_FD_192440 | JGI IMG/M metagenome (GOLD analysis project Ga0272440, IMG submission 192440) | Marine sediment archaeal communities from Little Sippewissett salt marsh, Falmouth, MA, United States - SSM-MMB-Aug17 | ecosystem: Environmental > Aquatic > Marine > Wetlands > Sediment ...
ATTGCAATCTTTTCTTTTTGCTCGTTTTCCATTATTGAAGTATCCTATTTAATATCCGGCGTTCATTATCAGATATATTCAGTTTATATTTGTTTTTTATATGTAACCATTGCTCAGCGTATTGTTGAAAACCTTGTCCGGTTGACCGACTGGTTAGCAATTTTGCTGCTATTTTATGCTAATGACATTCCATTTTTTCCTATTAAATGTAGCTTGTTATCTTCATAAATTATTTCATTGGGGAAACCATGACTTAAAAAAAGTCCGGGGCTTGCTGTAAGTCCATAAGCCCCAGCTTGATAAAATGCTATAAGATTTCCTATGTTAGGTAATGGTAGTAGTGTGTCTACAGCAAGTTGGTCAGCACTTGTGCAAAGGGGTCCGCAAAGTGTAAGTGGCTCAATATTAGTATTATTATATGAATTTAATACTTTAATTGGTGTAGGACGAAATCCTCTGTAACGATTATCCCCGCCAAATACATTAGTACCTCCATCAAGTATAACAAATTTTTTATTTCCTGATTTCTTTACATCAACAACACGAGTAACAAAAACTCCTGAAGGTCCAGTTAAAAATCGGCCTGACTCAACAGCAATTATTTCGGTTTTAGAATATTTTTCAAGATATTCATTTATTACTCTATACAAAGGTTCACGTAACTCATTCCAATTAGGGGATTGTTCTCCTTCATAATAAGGGATGCCGAAACCACCGCCTACATCAATAAATGAAAATTCTTTTCCACTTATTTTTTGAAGATCATCAAATGTATGTAATATAATCTCAGTATGTTCAACTATTGTTCTCCATTCAAGAATACCTGTTCCAAGATAAGCATGAAGACCAATTATTTTAAGATCGGAGTATCTATTGGCATTAATAAGAATATCTAAAGCCTGTTGCTTCTCCATGCCAAATTGTGTCGCCCCGCCCATTATTATGGTGCCTTTTCCTCTTCCGGGATTGATTCTGAGAGCAATAGCTGTTTTTTTCCCTTTGTTATGTGATAAGATTTGAAGGTCTTCAACTTCTCGTTTTGATTCTACAACTATAGCCTTAAGGTCGTAATGTGTTGCTTCGTTGAGTTCATGCGGTGTTTTTCCAGGCCCAATAAATATAATATTTCGAGGTGAAACACCTGTTTGAAGAACAGCAGATAATTCACCATGCGAAGCTATTTCAAAATTTGCACCTAATTCTTTAAAAATATTTATAATAGATATGTTCGGATTTGCTTTAACAGAGTAAAAAAGGGTAATATTTTTAGGGAGAATTGAATGGAGCAAATTCCATCTTTCATTCATTAAATCAGCATCATATACATAAAGTGGTGTCCCAAATCTTTCTGACGCTTCAATAAGAACATTGTCAGTGAGTCTCAATGTCTCAGGGATATGGTGAATTGGAGAATTTTTATTCATTTTGAAAAGTTATGGAAGTAAATAGTTCTTCTGTTTTTTTTCTATTAATTGCCAATTTTGTAAATTGATTTGGTAAACTTTTTATATCTCTTCTAATAAGACAATCTAATGTGTAGGCACAAAGGTTTATTTCCTCAGTCAAAGTTAAAAGTATTGCGGAAATAATCTCATCATAACAACATATATTGTTTATGACAGATTTAGGTAAATCAAGCAAAAATTCTGAGACATAATGTGCAGATAAACTTAATGAAGGTATCAGGAAATGAAGCACACCTTCTTCAGAAGACTTCAATTTTTTTGAAGCAATTATTTTACTTAAAATGTACAATCCATTACTACCTCCCTTTGAATGATGAGAACCTGCAATACAGCTATTAATTCCCGCAAAAAGAGTGCGTTGATAAATATCTCTATTAGAATTTGTTGTTAGGCTATTAGGCAATTGAATAATTCCTATTTCAAAATATTTAATATCAAGAGCCTCAATTAATGTGCTTTTTGAGAGTAATAAACAGGGACACCCTTCAGGATCATGTACGAGATAATAATTATTATCATAAGAAAGAACATAAATATAATATGCTGCGCCCTTATAATATCGAGAATCTATGCGATTCCAAATTTTTGTTCGATTTATTGGACCCAAGATAACCATCCCATCATTTAGCCAATGTTCTAATATCATTAAAAGTTCATGTATTTGTACACTTACAGATGATAGGGTTTGACTTTTTAACTTGTCAGAAAAGCCGATGATTTTAAAAGCTGCTTTTAGTCCATTGATTGGTTCAACAAATGGTGTTATCCATAATGATGGGTCATCATTGTAACGTAAAGAAAATGGTCTCAGTGTTAAGCAATTCGGATGAGGGATGTTTTTAACACCAACAGAGTCTAAGGCCATTAATAAAACTTCTGTTAGGCAATCGGTTTGTTTTCCATAATAAAATTTTCGTTTAGTTTTCAATTTTCAAGTCTACAAAAGTACTTTTGATGGTAAACACCAATAATTATAGATTTCATCATGCCTTATTAATGTCCATCCCATCTTTTGATAATAAATGTTAAATTTTGAACTTAGAGGACATTTTATGATGATATCAATATCATTTATCAATTCTAACATTTTCATCATTATGTTTCTCCCTCGATAGGGTACAGAAACAGCAAACTGATAAAGAGATATATTATTCTGCTTTTTTTTTCTATAAAAGCGCATTGCCCCAATAATTAAATCATTTTCAATAGCAACGATCATCTGATTTTTTCTGATAGCAGCTTTCATCCCATAAGAACAAAAAAATTCTTCTGAATAAATGGCATCATTATCTTTAAGCAAATATTGTTCAAACAGAGATATGACTTGAACAGTATCTGATTTGTTAGCATAACGTGTTATCATCATATTATTTTTTATAAACCAAAGCAGAGCCTATAGCTAATACATCAAGTTCACTGGCATAAAAAGTTTTTATAGCATCACTGATATTACATACAATTGGTTCACTCTCAATGTTGAATGAAGTATTTAAGATAACAGGTATTCCTGTTATCTTTTGAAATTCTTTAAGAAGATTGTAAAAACGAGGATTACCATTATTTATAGAAACAGTTTGAGGTCGAGTAGTTCCGTCAATATGAACAACAGCGGGAATATCAATACGTTTTTTGGGATTTACAGAAAAAGCAAACGTCATAAAGGGAGATGACTTACTATTAAAATATTCATTCATTGATTCTTCAAGGATGGCTGGAGCTAATGGTCTCCATATTTCCCTCCCTTTAATTTTATTAATGTGATAATGCATCTTTGGATTTCGGGCGTCACATAAAATTGAACGCGCACCAAGCGCACGCGGTCCCATTTCCATTCTTCCCTGAAACCATCCGGCTGTCTGACCATTTGCAATATCTTGAGCTACAATTTTTTCTATTTCGTCGCATGGTTGATAAGGAATTCTGAGCCGGTTTAATTCATAAAATATTTTTTCATCCGAATAACCAGGCCCCCAATAAGAATGTGTTAGAGTAAAACGCGGATCATAACCTTGTTCATGAGCTACCCAAAGTGCTGCTCCTACAGCAGTTCCCGCATCATTAACATGGGGCGGTACAAATATTTTATGAATAAAATCACATTGGCTTAATTTACCATTAGCAAGGCAATTTAAAGAAATTCCCCCTACTAAACAAATATCATGTGTCCGAGTAAGTCGAATTGCACGAGCAGTAAGATTAATCACAACCTGCTCTAAACGATTTTGAACAGCGTATGCAATATCTTTGTAAACCGAATCTATGTCATTTTTATTTTTTTTGCGTAAAGGCTGACCAAACGTATCAACCATTTTATTGCTGTAAGCATAGCCACATCCGGGTCCATAAAAGAAATAGGAAGGGTCTAATGAATAAGAGCCATTTGGATGAGATTTTAGTATCTTATTAATCTTTTTAGCAATTTTTTCATTTGGATGACCATACGCAGAAAGCCCCATTACTTTGCCTTCATGATATTCAGGTCGAAAGCCAAGATAATCGGTAAATCCAGCATAAAACCAACCCAATGAATGAGGGAGTTGATATTTTTCAATCAGGCGAATATTGGTTCCTTGTCCTTTCCATATTGCAGAACATGTTTCCTCTCCATTACGATCCATCGTTAAAATTGTTGCCTCATCAAAACCTGATGTATAATAAGTGGCTACGGCATGTGCTAAATGATGAGAAACAAATTTGATCTCAGGTATAGGCAGATTATTATCGATTGTATTCCAATAAGTTCGAAATGCTTTTTTTATAACAGAAGGATGGTGAAAACCTATTTCAAAACAGCTATAAAGCAACCTAGAAAATGATTCATCAAAAGGAACATTTTGAATACATGAGAAATCATTATATTTTAAAAATCTTTTAAAATTAGAAAGGAATATTTTATTTTTATAAATATTACAATCCCAGGCGTATGCAATGGTATTGATATCTTTAATTTCAATTCCACCTTCATTAAGACAATAGTGCATTGCCTGAAAAGGAACATATAATTCAATATCTTTATTGCGTCTGAACCTCTCCTCCTCTGCCATAGCAATAAGTTTGCCATCTTGAACTAAGCAGGCAGCCGGATTTGGTCCAATGCAAAACATTCCGATAATGTTGCTCATTTTAAAACTCAAATTTCTTTTAATTGGTAAAATAATTTATTTTTCACGTTTAAATATCCATACTTGATTTTCGGATTTTTCATCAAATGATCCAAATTGAAAATCACCATAAAGAGCTTCAACATTAAATCCTATTTCTGAGGCAATCGTTCGAACTTCATCAGGGGAAATCCAACTAAAAGAAAGTGGATTATATCTTTTATGAATCACATTACCCATAATATCCGTCTTTTCTACAATGATGTAACATTGCATATTTTGAGAAATAAAATTATATAGATAAATATCCCAAATGAATATCTTATTTTGTTCTGAATCTTTTGCAACTTTCATCAGTCTTGGAATCCCGTCATAAGAACGTGCCCATTTTTCATCAAAAATATAATGATCAAAAACAAATTTCCCGCCGGGTTTTAGGTTGTTATAAATTTTACGAAAAGCTTTTATTTTATCTTCTTTTGTAAGTAGATGTCCTACTGTGCGAAATGGCAAAATGATAAGATTTGCCTCTTGAGGCAGTTTGAAGTTAAGAATATTCGCTTGTATTAAATTAAGTTTTTTCTCGACATCCTCATTTTTAGCTTTTTCTTTGCATTTTTTGAGCATTTCTGAAGATATATCAATGCCTGTAATTGATTTCCCATTTTTTGCAATATTGATAGCTATGCGTCCTGTGCCAACTCCAAGTTCAACTATATTGCCTTGTGTATCGCCACATATTTGAGTATAAAAATTGTAGCTCGGTATAAATGCCGGATCAGCAGCACTCCAGATATCATATATTTCTACTAACGAGTTATATTCATACATATTTAAAGCCTATAAGATTTAATCAATCAAGACAATGATAAGTTAGACTCAAGTTTATCACCATGTTCTATTAGCCAATCTTCACCTAAAATTTTTTCAGCAATAATTAGATAATTGGCTTTAATGCGTTTACGTAAACACGATAATTTTGATGTTTTATGATATTCATCAAACCACCGAAGCTTACAATCACATCGTAATCCCTTTAATTCTTCAACAATATTTTGACGATTTTGTGAAACAGCATATCTGTCTAATAATGAAATAACAATATCATGGCATTTTGAGCATGTGGTTGCTCCCTGATTTAAAATTTTATATTCTGGATGATACTGGGGCCTCGTTTTATGCCATGATATTCCAATTCGTTGAAGTAAGTTTGGCCTTATTTTTGAAAGAATTTCGGTCAGAGTCCATAACGATGGCTGAATGTACATTCCTTGCTGTTTCAACCAGTAAACAAGTGTCCAAGGTTTAATGTTAACCGGAAAAAGAACACATCTGTCAGCACCTTGTTCAAATGCCCAATTTATTGAATATATAGCATCATCAACAACTTCAGAAAGTGTTAAAAAAGGAGCACCAATAAGGATATTTACATAAGATTTTACCCCATATTTTTTTAAGATCCGAATTGCATTGGTAACGTCATTAATAGTAGAAGCCTTATTGATACAGTATGTTAAAATTAACGGATTAGCAGATTCGAGCCCAATCTCAATTTCTATTTCATTATTTTTCAAAATATTTTTACATTCTTCAATTTTAGAGCCAGATATTGTAAGTGGGTGGGTTTCAAAAATAAATCTAGCATATTTCAATTCAGATAATACATTAAAAATTTTTAGACGCGACTCTTTTGGTATTTCCCAATCATCAAAGACACTACCAGAAGAATTTAACAACAATATAGTAGGATCAAAATTCAGTTTACTTAATCCTTCTTTAACATAATCAACTAATAAATCAGGTGAAATAGGATCACTAATCCAATAATCACACATCGTGCAACCACCATGAAAATGTGTATAACGACATCCACGAGAACGAAACCAAAGTTGAACAAATGAAAAATCTTTATGTTTTTCCATCCAAATGGTATATTTTAAAGATTCTGGTACCTTGGGGCGATTTTCATGTATTCTAAACCCGATTAAATCTAAAAAGGTATATTTATCATTCATTAAATCACTCCAAGGGCTTCAGATAAATACTTTCCGGTATAAGAATTTGAAGATTTTGTAATAAGCTCCGGCGGACCTTCCGCAATGATTTTTCCCCCATTTTTTCCTCCATCTGGTCCCAGGTCAATAATCCAATCAGCATTTTTTATCACATCTAAATTATGCTCTACCACAATAACTGTATTTCCTTTATCTACAAGTTTTTGAAGGACTGAAAGTAAACGATCTATATCGGCAAAATGAAGCCCCCTGGTAGGCTCGTCAAGAACATAAATGTTACCTTTCATATTTAGCCGACTTGCCAGTTTAACACGCTGTGATTCACCGCCTGAAAGTGTATTTAAAGGTTGCCCCAATTTTAGATAACCAAGCCCTACATCAACAAGTAATTTTAAACTTTTTCTGACCTTGACATCAATGAAAAAATTCTGAACCTCGTTGATTGTCATATCAAGAATATCAGCAATACTTTTTTCTTTGTATTTATATTTTAGCGTTTCGGGATTATATCTTTTACCTTTACATTCATCACACATTTGATGCACATCGCCTAAGAAATGCATGTCCATTACTTTATAACCAAGTCCATCACATTCTTTACAAGCTCCTGCACCATTAAACGTGAAGATAGATTCATTTTGACCTGTTGCATCTGCGAATTCTTTTCTTATAGAATCAAACGCCTTGACATAAGTTGCCGGGTTTGAACGCGGTGTATTCCCCACAGGTGATTGATCAACAATTACGATGAAAGGATATTTTTTTATTAAGACTTCTATAAGAGAACTTTTTCCTGACCCTGAAACACCTGTTATGCAGGTTAAAATATTTTTAGGGATATGAACAGTTACATTTTTAAGATTGTGAAGCGAGGCATCCTGAATCTCAATATAGTCTTGAGATTGTTTCCTCTTTTTTTTTATTTCTACCCGTCTTTTTCCAGACAGATATTCGCCGGTGATACTTCCGTTATCCACTATTTCAATTGGACTACCTTCTGCTATCAGCTTTCCGCCATGTATCCCGGCTCCGGGGCCAATATCAATAATATGATGGGCATTTAACATTACACTTTTATCATGTTCAACAACAATAACTGTATTAGGCTTCGAGGTCAATTTTTTTAATACCTCAATAAGATGATCTATATCTTTGGCATGTAAACCAGCTGTTGGTTCATCAAGTATATAAATTATTTCTGTTAAAGAACTACCAAGTTGGCGTGCAAGTTTTAGCCTTTGTGATTCCCCGTTAGACAATGTTGCTACAGAACGGCTTAAAGTTAAATAGCCAAGCCCAATATCAATTAGATGTTTCAATAATTTTATTATATAGGGTGTAATTGCATCTGCTATGGGATTTTTTAGTTTAGAAACAAACTCCGACAAATCATATAGTTCCATAGTCACAAGTTCAACAATGGATTTTTCATTAACTTTAACTGATCTTGCTTTTGCATTTAATCGTGAACCATCGCATTCATCGCATTTATTAAGAGATAAAAATTGTTTGTCATATTCATTGCCATCAAGACCTCTGCTATCACCTTGCCGTTTTATTAAGCGAGTTACAACACCTTCAAATGAAAAACTTTGCACATAACCTGGTGTTTTATTCTGATATTGGACAGGCGGAGAATAAAGAAGTTTATCAAATTCTTCTTTTGAAAATTGGCATATCGGTTTTTTCATATCAAAATAATTTATTGCATTAATAATATTCCAATATCGGCTTCCAACCTTCCAAGTCCGATGCATAATAGCACCGTCTGCAAGTGACTTCTTTTTATCTATCAATTTATCTATGTCAGGCTTCAATTCTAAACCTAATCCTTTACACACTGAACAGGCTCCTGAAGGAGTATTGAATGAAAAATCACCAGCATTCAAGTTAGGTTCACCTAATCTTGAATATAATAGACGTAAAAACGTATAAACTTCAGTAACAGTGCCTACTGTTGATCGAGGATTACGGGCTAGTTGCTCCTGATCTATAATAATACAAGGAGACAATCCTTCAATAGCATCAACATTTGGGGGATTAATCTTGGGCAGACTTTTTCTTGCATAAGTGCTCAGTGATTCCAAAAAGTCACGTTGTGCTTCTGAAAATATGGTATCAAATGCGAGCGATGATTTTCCGGACCCCGATACACCTGTTATAACAACAAGTTTATTCCTCGGAATAGTTACCGAAACATTTTGTAAATTATTCTCTTTTGCACCAATTATTTCAATATTCATTACCACGTTCCCTTTCAATTATTTTGTATCTTTAAATTTATTTTTATGGGAATACTGATTTAAACTTATTTCAAACTTATTTTTTTTTGATTTACAGATTTCGTCAAAACAATTTTTATACTTCACACCACTATCAGGTGAAATAGCAATTACATATTTATCAGGATAACATTTAGATATATAAGATGCTACAACTAATACTGAACCTGTAGTTACTCCAAGACTAAAACTTTCTTTTTTTTCAAAACATACGCATTCTTGAAGGGAATCCTGATCTTCAACCTTACAGTAATAATCAACGAGTTGTCCATATTTCTTAAAAATTCCTGATTGCCCTCTAAGCCCGGCACCAACGCTTAGATATTGTCTATCTGTTCCGCCAAAAATAGTTGAACCCATAGGCTCGACAGCAACTATTTTTAATAACGGAAATTGTTGTTTCAAATAATAACCTACCCCGCAGATTGTTCCACCTGTACCAACAGAACAGACAACATAGTCTATATGTCCATTCATCTGAGACCAAATTTCAGGTCCTGTTGTTTCAAAATGAGCCTGAAAATTTGATGGGTTATCATATTGATTTGTCCAAATCCAATCCGATTTATTATCTAATTCCTTAGCTATGCTAATACGAGCAGTTCTATAATCAGGATTATTTCCTAAACTTACGACATGAACATCAATCCCCGAATCTCTGAGTTCCTCCTGTTTTTCCTGTGGTACTGTGGGATCAACCAAACATCTGAAAGGCACACCGATTTCGCGGGCAAAATATCCAAGAGCAAGTCCCAAATTCCCTGATGAAGATTCTACCAATTTAATTCCCGGTCTTAATCTTCCTGTTTGTATTAAATCTTTTATAATATAATACCCTGTTCGGTCTTTGATACTTCCATTTGGATTTTTCATCTCAAGTTTTAAATACAAATTCTCTGATGGACAATAGACTTTTGCCTTATATATTGGTGTATTTCCAAGATCGTATTCAGAGAAAGTCCTTAAATTCATATGTTATACCTTTCCCCCTGATATAGGATTCTTTTTGCTGAACAATGCATACATTCGTGATCTAATATACAATCTTCAATATACTTCGTTATATCTGAAATGAAACTGCTTTTATGAAATTTACCTATTGTATCCTGTCCTATATTCCAAGGGCAGATACCTAATTCTCCATTATAATTAATTGTCAAACTTGGCACACCTTGTAAGTTTAGAATTTTATATCCATTCTCATTTAACTCAGTTTTATATGCATTTACTATCTGATTTCTTGCAGAACCAAGGTTAAATTTTAAAATATCCAACCTGCTATCTATATTGATTTTTAATAGGAGTTTCAAAATATTTTCCATTTCTGCCCCATCCAGTTTATATTCATTTTCATAGAGCTTTCCCCTTCCAACCGGCTGAAACTCATAAAAACTAAATCGTTTAATATTTAATCCTAAAAAAAATTCAATCATTTCATTTAAATATTTGTAATTCTTTTTGTGCAGTGTAACTCGAAGCGTAATTGGAACCCCATTCAAACGTAGTTCTTCACATGTTTTCAGAACAGGTTTAAGAGAAATACCCCTAATATCTTGTTGCATTATATCGTTATGTCCTTCAACAGAAACACGAAATTCATCTAAATTATGCAGATGGTTCAAGTCAATCTTCATTCTTTTTACGCCATTTGTTGTTATTGTAATCTTATTCCAACAATTTGATGGTACAATTTCAAACAATCTTGAGACATCTTCACGTAAAAAAAATTCACCTCCTTCAGCATCTATAGCTATATCAAAATTATCATATAACTTTCTAATAATAAAACTTAATTCGTCAATTTGCAAGAAATTAACTAAAAAGAAATCCTGTGATTTTGAGTTATAATAACAATGTTTGCAATTAAGATTACAGATTGGTGTTACATACAGATGAACATTTAAGCGTCTTTTATCAAACATTCTTCCTCCATTATAAAATCAATTTTTCACCTGCGAATCAATGTACATCCTCTCGTACCACCAAAACCAGGATTAACCAAAAGAGCCATATCCCCATTTTTTAACCTGCCTTCATTTACAGCACGGACATAATGAACAAAAGAATCATTTGAGTTCAAATGTCCTGTTTCAGGTAAATAATCTGTTAAAATTCGTTGACGAGGAAATTTTAATAGTTCAGCTACAGTATCCCATATCATCATATAAGGGGTGTGTGGCACAATTAAATCTACTTCATTTAATCTAACTTGTGCATGATGTAAACAACTCTCAATAGCATGTCGAATATAAAGAGGATTTAGTTCTCTGAATCGGGCAATTTTTTGGGGCAATGAATTTTCACCATTATAAGCAATAATTTCACATTCGCTAACAGAAGCAAGTACCTTGTTATGTGATGATTCACGACTAATAAATCCTGTAACAGCAACGTCACCCATCGCAGAACCGAAAAAAATGCGATCTTCGACAGAATATGCCTGATCAGCACCAATCAAAATAATACCGCAGTTATCAGGAATCTCATTTAACCAATAACCTGCCAATTGGACTGCCATATGCAGAATTGAACATGGCTGCCCTTGAACTGCCACACGAGGCGTATGCTTAAAATTAAATCCTCTAAAACACAAATCGAAAAAAGGGACATCAGCCGGAGATAAAATAGGAATGGAATGAGCTAAGAGAATTCCGGCTGTTCGTTCTGAAAGGTTCGATACATTTTCAATAATCTTTTGGATAGATTTATTAATAAGATCGGATAGTGGGGTTCCGTCACCAACAGGAACTCGTCTAAGTCCTCCATTATGCAGTCTTTTTACCATATCAGCATCAAAACCTGCCTGTTTTACAAGAATTTCTACTTCAACTAACTGAGATGGCATTTTATACTCTATATATTCAAATCCATAATTCATATTTTATCTCCGATGTCCTCATACAGATCGATCATGTGATTCTCAAGATCAGCAATAATTTTTAAATTCTCCAGTGAGTTTTGAACTTTGTTTAGAATATTTGAAATCATCTCACTGAACAATCTGATTTGAGTATCTATAATTTCAAGTAATTCTAAATAACTATGTTTAATTGCACCAATAGGAAATTTCTGTCTGAGGGTTTGAACAAATATTCTCGTAAAAACAATTCGTTGAATCCTTGTTGGTATAACATAGGTCATTCCCCGCTTTAATGATGGATCATTTCCTATTAATTCCTGCTGATTGGCTAAAACCAATAAGGCATTTGCGCCGCCTAATTTTTGTTCGCGGCTTTCTGTTAAATTTTGAATGGCGAGTTGTAAAACTCTTCTGAAAGTTTTTTTATCAAAACGTAATTTTGGAATTTCTAAAACTCTGCGCATAACAAACTCACCGCGTCCTTCAGGAATTCTGTCTCCTCGCCATGCATCAAGTAAATCATCAATTGACAGAAAGACTAAAATAAAACCTTCAGGGTCACAGATTTGAATTTTTGTATCCTCTGCTTTTAAAGCGATAATATAGTGATCTACTCGATAATATAACTCCTTATGAAATAAATATGATAATCCGTCCATATTTAAAGGACCTAAAACTACAGGACTTTCAGAACACCATTCTCTAAGTAACCGAATAGCATCTGATCCGTCTGTACCCGGTTTCCAATATTCAACTTCGTAAGGAATTTGTAGAATCTCAAGAGCTCGATCTAACCCAAAATCAGGGTCTAAATAACAATTAAGCAACCTATTTGGATCACTTGGATTATGTTTTATTCCAAATGGTATTGTTGTAAAATTTTCAAACATCCAAGGCTCAATAATTTTTTTTTTGCCAAAAAAGGCGGTTAATAATGCCTGTGAATGGCAACTCGTTGTTTTACCCCGATACATCGGTGTTATTATATTTTGAGATATACCCATAATTACATTACAATTTCCTATTTCCAGAAAATTCTTTTATTGCTATTTCACGAAGTTTTTTACGGTCAATTTTCCCATGTTGGGTTTTTGGCAAAGGAGACTCGGACATAATAATTTGTTTAGGGTATTTTGCAGGTGAAAGCGTATTCTTACTATGTTCAAAAATATCCTCTAAATTGATATTATTTTTATTTACAGAAACAAATGCGCATACAAATTCTCCAAGAACAGAATCAGGAACTCCAACAACTGCTGACTCTGAAATACCATATAGACTACAGAGGTACGATTCTATTTCAGCAGGACTGATTTTTTGTCCTCGACTTTTAATAAATGTTTCATCCCGCCCAATAAAATACAAAAAACCATCTAAATCTATTTTGAAAAAATCACCTGAATACAGGTTTACTTCCCCTGTTGAGTCATCTTTACGAAAACGACGTTTGGTTTCTTCTGGATTGTTCCAGTATCCTGCCATAACATGAGGTCCTTTAATAACAAGTTCCCCCACACAAACGCCCGAAATTTCCTTCCCAGCTTCATCAGCAACAAATACATGAGTACCCGGCAGAGGTTTACCCACTGAAGATTCATGTGTTTCCAATTCACCTTTCGGCATAATGCATACCCGTTTACATTCTGTTAAACCATACATTGGAAAAATATTTATATGTGGATATATTTCCTTTAACCTTTGAATATGTGCAACCGGAAACACATCTCCAGTAGAAGTAATATATCGAAGATTTGGGAGTTCTATCCGCTCCAATAATTTTGATCGCAATAACATTGCAAAAAGAGAGGGAACGCCTGGAAAACCGGTTATATTATTTATTTTTAAAATACGAGGAATAGCTAACGGATTTGAAAAGTCCTTCTCAATGATTACGGTTGCACCAACCTGAAAAGTCAGAAATATTTGATATAAACCATAATCAAAAGAAAAAGGAAGTCCGCACAAAATTCTTTCATCTTCTTTATTTTCAATAACAGTATTAATTGATGAGGTAGCAAATAGTATCTGTTTATGAAGTTCCATCACGCCTCTTGGATACTTAGTTGACCCTGATGTATAAATAATGGCAGCCAAATCATCATTACTAATTCTACTAACACTTGAAGAACAACCTGAATAAGTTTGTAGAGTACGCCACGTTGTAGTTTTATCAGTTTTATTACCGGAATAAATATCTGATGTAAGAAGTATTGATTTAAAGAAATATCTTGCAAATAAATCATTATTTATAAAAAGATCATCATCAAGGATTATTGCAGATGGACTACAATCACGTAATATGAATTCAAGAGTTATGTATGAAGATGTTGGATGTACAGGCACAAAAACTGCCCCTGCTTTAAGAATTCCAAACAAGCCTGTTATCAATCGTTCACTATTAACCCCATATAAAATAACTCTATCTCCAGGTTTGATACCTGAGTGAATTAGCCATCGACTTATCTTATTTGCTTCATTATTGAGAAAAGAATACGTATATTCCGTATTTCTTTGAACAATTGCAACTTTGTCTGGAATGGAGATAGAATTTGATTCCAGCAAATGCGTAACTAACCATGCATTATTATATATTTTCAAGACAAACACCTATCGGTCTTAATTTGAATTGTTTAGCTGCTAGTGTGACGCTGCGTAAGCGACTGACAATTTCAACAGACAATCCGCTTTCTTTAGCAATTATTTCATCTTTCATTCCATAAGAAAGACCCAACAGACCAAGATCAATCTTCTCAGTTGATAAACCGGAACGTATTTCCTTAATTTTAGACTCTGCTATAGTATCAAAGCTAATTTCTTGACGTATTGGTGCTTTATGATATAGCCAATATGATAAGTCTTCAATATCCTCCTGCCCTTCCCAAAAACCAGCCGAAGCTGGTTGTTGAAGAACAATATCACAAGTTCCTAAAGTTTCGGCTATTTGCCTAACCTGTGTTTTATATAGATGAGCGATAGGTTTGATATGTGCAAGTGCGTCTCCGAATGGGAGAAAAAAACCTGTTTCTAATTCAGTACGATTAGATGTTCCAATTATAATGTAACCTCGGTCCTGATATGTAGATATTATAACAGTTCGCATGGAGCATTTTGCCCGAGAAGGATCCAATAATCCTTTAGGGTTAAACATTTCACTCGGATCAGCATTCTGCATCGAACGAATGAAATCAAAAGGAAAAGATTCTAATTTTATTTCGATAAGTTGAATATCCATTTCAATAGCTAATCTTCTTGCATTCTCAAGGTGCCGTGGTTCCATTTCAGATTGGATAACAGTAAAAAGTTTTACACGTTGTTTCCCTAATGCCTCAACTGTCATACGAGTTACAACATCAGAATCAAGACCACCGGATAAGCCGATAACGGCTTTTTCATCCTTACAAAGATTATCTGAAATAAACTTAATAATTCTTACTGTTTCCTGCTTAATTTGATCTAAACCCATATTTAATATTAACATTTTTTCCCTCCGTCATATGATTCAAGCAAAATAGCTCCAACAGAACCGAACCGCCCGGCAAACCAACAGATACCTATTCCTTCAGGAAAAAATTTACCATAACAAATTCTTTGTAAAGATACGAGTACATCAGCGCATCCGAAATCAAATTCAGTATAAACATCACGAATTAAATCTGAACAATTCGGTAATATATATTTTGTTGCATCTATAAAAGAATCGGAAAATCTATGTGTGATTGACCATTGAATTGCCTCTTGTTTAAAGATTGCTCGTTTTTCAAATTGATTTAAAATTAATCTTAAAACAAAATCCCAATCATTTGAACTCTGAACAATCATGACGTCTAACATTTTAAAACATTTTGTAATTTCCCATTTAAATTGAGAGATAAAGACAGAACTTGAAGCATCAGCAAGAGGAAAGCCATTTTCTTTTACTCTTGAATCTGGTGGTACAACTTTTTGGGCAGCAGACAGAACGGCACCATTATTTTTTATCTCTCGAATATGGCGAAGAAATAATAGTGCATGCGCTACTTCTGACCCAGCCTGACCATTTAGTGAAAAAGGTATAATTGATGTTAAGCCAGCATTTACACATAATTTATATGATGGAGCAGGGGATCCGATACACGCTGATGAACGACAATCAATCAAAACAGTCGGATGTTTATCTGCTGAATAAGCTTTTAATAAGGCTCTAATAGGTATTGCTGCAAACTCTTCACATTCCATATCACGAACTCGAGGCAATAATAATGTATCTCTAACTATATCAGTTGGATGCAAGAAAGATTGAAAGACACTTTGATATAACGGATCAATTTTAGAGTCTTTTTGATCAGTACTCGGTTCTGGTATGAAAACTTCAGGGATACTCATCCAGGCAGACATATAATTCACCATATAAATCAAATGGTTATAAAATCATTCATTAGGTCATATTCTAATACTTCACCATACATACTCCACCAATAATCTGGTAAAAAATCATCTGAGAGTCTTTTATACAAACCTAAAACTCTTTCAGGTAATGGAAGGATTGGAGATATTTTTAAACTTTCTCTCCATTTATCTTTACATTCGCATTTAATTTTATCTAATTTATATATTATATCAGGTGAACGGAAATTACGATAATTATCCAGCAATGTTAAAACTTCTTCCTGACATCTATTGCAAGTAGTTGGTGACGCTATTACTTTCGATTCATCATCATAATAATTACGATACCAAGAAATTTCGGTTTTTTCCATCAATTCATTACCAATTAGACGCAATGCTTCAATTAAAGACCATAAAGAAGGTGGTTTATATAAAAGCCCCTGATAAAGCCAAGCTAAAAGAGTGTAAGGCTTGACATGAAGAGGAAATAATACACAAATATCCGCACCATTTGCAAATGCCCAACGTATAGAATCAACCGTATCATATATCGCTTCAATAGGGCTCAAAAAAGCAGTCCCCAAAGAAATATTAGCATATGTAAGGATATTATGTTTTTGCAGAATATTAGCTGCGTTAATAAATTGATTAAGAAGATTGCCTTTGTTGACACAGAAACGCCTAACCCACTCATTGCTTGATTCTATACCAATTTCTACCCCAAGTTTTTTACAAGGAATAGATTCTGCCAGTTCTCTAATCTTATCTTCCGTTATAGTTTCTGAACGTGTTTCAAACAGAAAGTATTCAGCCGGAAAATCGTGTATTAATGAATAAATGCGTTTCAGAGCATTGGGAGAAACTTCTTGAGGATCAAGCATACTTCCAGATGGTGAAACCACCAGTTCATTGACCTCGATATTTATTGCTGATAACCCTTGATGCACCGAGTAAACAATATCATCCTCAGTGCGTTGATAGCCTTTTCCATAATTACACATTGTACAGCCACCATTTGCATCCCATTGACAACCAGAAGTTAAAAACCATACTTCGACATAATTTCCCCCGTATGATTTTTCAATACGATTGTAATAAGGCTGATCAATTTTAAGGCTCGGCCTTTTCTCACGAAAAATTTTCATAACTTCATTTAATAACTTACTATTAATAATTGTCATTATCTCATATCTCTATTTTTCTATTATTCAAGACATGTGTATAAACGAATTCAATTAACGAATTAATAGTGTTAAAAACTTCTGTTAAATCTGTTTCAACTGGATCAAAACGGATTCCAAATTCATCTTCAATTGAGACTTGTAAATTAACCATCCCAAGAGAATCTAAACCTAAATCCTCTCGGAGCCTGTCTTCAGGAAGAATTATTTTATCATTAAGCCAGTTAAAATTTTCCACTATAATAATTAAAATTTTTTTTAACAAATCTTCTTTACGCATGTGTAGTCCTTCATGATAACGACATCAATATCATTTTAAAAACTGCTAACGCTTAAGCTCACAGGCGGCAAAAGCGAAAAAGGAATAACTTTTATAAATGATTTTTATCTATATCGATAACTAACAGCCTTGTAGCTGGCGGACATTTTGCGGATGCTAACTAACTAACTAACGTAAAGGATTCCTGATATTAATAACTTTTGAAAACACTCAGTTTTGCTAGGGACAACTTGTTTTGCTTTAAATATGATTATGTTCGCCCCTACATTGGTTTCGGACATTGGCTGGATTTCGATTACTACGATCTACCCGAAAACTTATGATCGCTTACTTAGCACAATTTATTAATTAACGCAATGTTACATTTTATTTAACGCATAAAAAATATTAAGCTGATTCAAAATATTGCCAGCATAAATAACTAAGGCATTAAGTAAAAATAACATGTACGTTTCAAGCTGCGTATTTTATCTTTTTTGAGGTGAAATATTATAATTCCACTCGCCACGAAACTCATCTCTTTTTATATTTTGGTCCGAACCCTTGCTGTATCATCCAGGATGGCCAAATAGAATTGCATTTTTCCAATCTCTGGCTTGAACTCTCCTATTTTGAGCTCAATGGCAGTCAGACATTTAAGTCCTCTGTGGTATAGCAGTATATCAATAAAATATTCCATATCACTCGCTTCAAGTCCAGCTAATTTCTCCAACCAGTGGTTGGAGATTTATGTTATCACAGTATTCGGTATAAAATTGTCGCATATACCAAAGATTTTGAACAGATAATCCTTTTATGCCCGGAAATTCTACTTGAAGATCCTTGGAAAGACGTTCAACAACAGACTTTCCCCAAGTGTTACCTGATTGCCGAAGGGTAATCATCTCGCCAATACTCCAATAAAGCGAGATAAGTTTCTTGTTAACAGATTTCAACGCTTCATATTGAGAAATGTGAATCAGCCGTTTTATCTCATGGAATAGCTCATTTTATAATTGTCGGGAATTTTATCATCTTTTTTCATTTTCATTCACTTAGTTATGGTGTTTGCCGATGCTATATAGCCCGCTGATAAACAAAAACATATAGCTAAGAACTGGCGTATTTATAAA
>Ga0272440_1001558_pt1 | contig 18660 bp, 17 predicted proteins | sample SSMMMBAug17_FD_192440 | JGI IMG/M metagenome (GOLD analysis project Ga0272440, IMG submission 192440) | Marine sediment archaeal communities from Little Sippewissett salt marsh, Falmouth, MA, United States - SSM-MMB-Aug17 | ecosystem: Environmental > Aquatic > Marine > Wetlands > Sediment ...
ATACTTCAAAGGTCAGGTATGTTGCTGCCATCAACTCCATACCCTGGAAACTTAATTCCTGGATGGAAATAACTGAAACAATAGAGGAATCCTTGATGGTAGAGATAAACTGCCCGGCAAGAGAAGGAAGAATCCTTCTAACTGCCTGCGGCATGATAACATAACGCATCTGCTGATACTTTGAAAGTCCTAGAGCGTAGGATGCCTCCCATTGCTCTTTTTCAACAGATTCAATACCAGCCCTGATGATTTCTGTTATATACGCACCTTCGTATATTCCTAAGGTAATCACGGCTGATATAAATTCTGGAAACTGCGAAGCAGGGGCAAAAAAAAATTCAATCCAGTAGCGAGTGTCTGGTGAACAGGATCTGACTATATCCCCTACACTTAGAGATGTCATAATCTGATTACCGATAAAAAAATAAAAAATAAAAACCAGTACCAAAGGAGGTATATTACGTACAATCTCCACATAGGTGTTGCTGATCAGCCGCCTGTAGAGACGATCTGATACCTTGCACAATCCCATTCCTGTTCCCAGGATAATCGCCAAAATTGTAGACCATATGCTTAACCTGATGGTCATAATAAAGCCCTGCATAAGCATATTAGGGACCCAGCCTTGTTCTGGATCAAAACGAAACAAATAATCCGAGATCACTGACCAGTTCCATTTGTACGCCATTACTGTATTAATTCTGAAGAATAATCCGATAATCATACCAAATACAGCAAGGATGATAAACAAATCGAGAATATGAATCTTAAAAGATTTTTTTTTCAATGGATCAGCCCGTCCCAGTCTTTTGTTTCAAACCAATAATGTTTTTTCTCTTTGATCCACCCTTCGGAACTTACAACACGAATCCAGTTGTTAAAAAAATTGAGGGTGTCAACATCACTTTTTCTAAGAGCAAAACCGATCGGCTCCCTTGTAAAATTATCTTCCAATGGCATATATATCTTTGTTGGATGTTTTAGTGTGAGGAAAGCTGGAAGCGGTGCAGAAGCAATCATCGCATGTACTCTATTGTTTAACAATTCCTGAGAGGCCTGGGATTCATCATCAAACATACGCATTTTTGCTTTCGGAATATATTTTCTTGCGGCTGTCTCTGCAGTTGTACCGATTCTCAGCGCAATGGAAATATCCTTTTTGTTAAAAGCACTGAGTTGATTGTATCCTGGAGCCATTTTTTTACTGGCGACAATGGACATTCCAGTATAGTAGTAGGGTATTGTGAAATTTACCTTAAGGTTTCTCTCGGGCCGAATACCCATTCCGCCAATGATTACATCAAATTTACCCGTTAAAAGCGCTGGAATAATTCCAGACCATTTTGTGGGGACAAATTCAATATCAACCCCCATGTCTTTGGCCAGTCTTCTGGCGATATCAATCTCAAAACCAACAAAATTACCGGTTTTATCTTTCATTGCCCAGGGAACAAAAGTAGCCATTCCCACACGCAAGATACCACGCTTCAGTATTTGTTCCAGAATACTCTCCTGGCTAAGTTCTTGCCGGATACTTTTTCCGGCAGCCTCGCTGATCACTACAAAAACCAGCGCAACGGCAATAATTAATGGTAATAATCTTTTTGTCACAATCATTTGATTCCTCCTTTTTATTGTTAATAAAAATAACTAACTAAAATATACAATATATCATATCTTACAAAATCTGACTTAAAAACTTTTTTGTTCTTTCTTGTGCTGGATTTTCAAAAAACTGCGGACTGGGTCCTTGTTCTATTATCCGCCCTTTTTCCATAAATATGATACGATCCCCTACTTCCCTTGCAAAACCCATTTCATGAGTAACCACCATCATGGTCATCCCCTCATTTGCAAGATTTTTCATGACATCCAACACTTCACCGATCATTTCAGGATCAAGGGCACTTGTGGCTTCATCAAATAACATGACTTTGGGTTTCATAGCCAGAGCACGGGCAATGGCAACTCTCTGCTGCTGACCACCGCTCAGTTGACCAGGATAGCTTGTTTTTTTATCCGCAATACCGACTTTGGTAAGCAGTCCTAAGGTAGTTTTTTGAGCCGATTCTTTTTTCTTTTTGCGAACCAGTTTCTGGGCCAGATTAATATTGTCCATTACTGTCATATGAGGAAACAAGTTAAAGGACTGAAATACCATGCCAACTTCCTTTCGAATTTCAAGCCGATTTTTTTTGTGCTGATTAAGGGGGACGCCATCAATGATAATAGAACCCTCATCAATTTTGTCAAGCCCATTGAGACTTCGTAATAGCGTTGATTTGCCTGATCCTGAAGGGCCGACAATAACCACTACCTCCTTGCGCTTAACATTCAGTGAAATATTTTTCAGTGCAATAACACCGCCTGGAAATGTTTTGCTGATGTTATTAATTGAAATCATTTGATTTTATAATCCTTTTTCATATTGCATCTTATTTTCCAGCAAACGTGCCAGCACTGAAACAGACACTGTTATGATAAGATAAATCATGGCCACTGTGAACCAAATTTCAAATGTCAGAAAAGTTTTAGAAATAACAGCTCTTCCCTGCATGGTCAGATCATAAATAGAAATCGTACTGACTAATGCAGAATCCTTGATTAAAGAAACTGTCTGGCCTGTTAATGGGGGCAGCACCCTTCTTAATGCCTGAGGTAGCACAATATATCTATAAGTATTAAACTTACTGAATCCCAGACTATATGCAGCATCCCACTGGCTTTTATTGATTGATACAATACCTGATCGAATGATTTCTGATGCATAGGCTCCCTCAAATAGGCTAAGGGATAATACTGCCGAAGTAAAAGCACTGAAATCAAGTACAGGAGAAACTACAAAATAAATAAAAAATATTTGTATCAATAATGGCGTATTTCTTATGATTTCAAGATAAAGTCTGGATAGCAATTTTGCTGCAAAAGAATCTGATAAACGCATTAGTGCGGTAACAAGGCCAATTATCATGCAGAGAAAAAAGCTGATTAATGTGATCTGGAAGGTAAGCAATAGTCCTTCAAGCAATGGACCTGGCTGAAAGTGACCATTTTTGAAGGAAAAAATATAAGCAGGTACCCTATACCACTGCCAGTTATAACCCAGTCTTTCAGCACCTTTATCCATCAACCAGAACATTATAATGACAGTTAGCAGGAATTTTATCCATTCTATAACGGAATATATTTTCTTTTTCAGTTTAATAATTTCTCCTTTGGAATGATCGGAAAATATGTTCTCCCATTTCATGTATTGTTCGTTGTTCGTTTGAGGTTATAGATCGTAGATATAAGGCATGCCTTGTTTCTAAAGTACAATTACCTCAAAATGAACAATACATGAAATGGGGACGTAAGAATGAAATGCAATAAAAAAATATACCATATTCCAAAAACAGTGCCAACCCATTAATATATAAAATAATTAAAACGCTAACTTTTCAAATGAATTTTGGTAGACGAAATATCCTTTTTACCAGCGATATATCGCATATGAACGAAATTTTGTGTTTATAAAAAATTATCAAAAAAAGAGGATTTTATAAATAAAACAAATTTATTTAAGAAAGATACCCGAAGAATTTTGGCAGATACCAAATTATTAAATAATGTTAATTGTTAATTGTTAACAATATTTAATATTCGAGCAAAAAATTGTTCCTGATCCATTATGGGCTTATTCATAAAGTCTGAACATCCCGCATTTTTGCAAGCCTTGTATGTTGTGGGTCGAGCATCGGCTGTAACAACGAGAATTGGTGTTTGATCTGCATTATTTTGTTTTTCCATTGCTCGAATTTGTGTTATCGCTTCAATACCATTCATTAAGGGCATGAGAATATCCATGATAACCAGATCATACGAATGTTGCGAATAGTTCAGAACAGCCTGTTTGCCATTTTCTACAATATCCAATGAAAAAGGACTATTTTCAAACATCATTTTAATGACAAGCTGATTATGGGGATTATCTTCAGCTAACAATATTTTCAGTGATGGCAATGAGGTTGCAAGAATTGATTTTTTATTTTTCTTTTTTCTATTTTTGGCTAATTGATCTGCGCCAGCACGTTTTAATGAAATAACAAAATGGAAGGCACTGCCCTTATCTTGTTGACTTTTAACCCATATAGCGCCATTCATAAGTTGAATCAGACGTTGACAAATTGACAGGCCCAATCCAAATCCAGTTTGATTGCCTATTCTTTCTGTGCCTTTTTTGGTGAACAAATTAAATAATTCTTCCTGCGTTTCTTTATCAATGCCAATACCTGTATCTTTTACAGAGAAGTAAACAAGACAGTCATCTGTTGTCAAAGGACGCAAATTCAGCGAATGAGAGGTATTCATTTGTTCACTCCAATTGTGAACTTCAAGAATAACCTCACCTTGTTCAGTATATTTAAACGCATTCTCCAAAAGATTGGACAGGATTTGTCGAATGCGGTAAATATCTCCTGACACAACCTCTGGCAATCGGTTATCAAGCATTCTTTCTAATCGAATATCCTTTTTTTTCGCAACAGATTCAAACAAATCGCAGATTTCATTAATACATTTGTTCAATTCAAAAACAGTATTATTCAGTTTTAAACGATGGCTTTCCAGTCGCGCATAATCCCCTAGATCATTTGTTACCTGGAACAAACCTTCTCCAGCACGAATTAATTCATGAACAAATCGTTTTTGGTCTTTTGAAAGATCTGTTTTTTTCAATAGATTGGCCATACCCATCATGGCATGAAGTGGGGTACGAACTTCATTGCTGATATTTGAAATAATATTGCTTTTGATTATACCCGCCTTTTTCAATTCTTGATTTGTTTTTTCTTGAGCAACCAGTGATAGACTTTTGGCTTTCAGCGCTTCTTTTTGGGCAATAATTTTTTCGCGTCGATCTGTATTAATTTGATGCGCCAGCCCTATAGATAACAAAATAACCTCTAAAGTGGCACCAACGGGTAAACTGTATGTCGTGATAAAATTGCTGGGCAGGATCGCAAAGGTTTTTAATGAATATAGAATAATACCACTTAATAGTGCCGCCCAGGCGATAAGATAGTATCGCGCCTGCTCGCCATTATTCGTATAACAAATAATCGCAGACATTAATAATACCAATGCATTTATCAAAATATAGAAAGCCGCAAGTTTTACAGCAAAAGAATAGCTTATAATTAGCGAGAAAAAGGCGATCAAGAGGTGTCCAATCATTACACAATCTAATACAAAGCCGCGAAAAGGAGAATAATCATCTGTTTTTAAATAATGCTTTGAAAATCGGGTCATCCAAAAGCCGGCAAAACAAATAAAAAATGGTATACTACCATGACCCCACCATGTAAATGATTCAGGCATCTGAAGAAATCCATTTACTTTGAAAGAAGAAAGCAAACAAAGAAAACTCAAGATATATAAAACATAGTAGAGATAACTGTGATCTTTGACAACCATATAAATAAAAGCATTGTAAATTGCCATGACAAACATAATTCCCAAAAAAATTCCCCATAGGAAATTTTCTCGGGCAACATTTTGGGAAAATGTACCAGGAGACCAAAGTTGTATTGGTGCTTGAATGGTACTTGAACTTCGGATTTTAATAAAAATCTCATAGTCTTGAAATGGCTTTGTGTATAATCGAAAAATGGGATGAATATAATGAACATCAGGCTTACTTTTCCATTTTTTCCGTCCTGTTTGTTTTACAATATAATCTTTGTCTCCCACAGGATAATATAAAATCACTTCGTCCAGAAGCGGATATCCAATTTCCAGGTACCATTCTTTTAATACAAACACATTTATGGGCTGATACCGCAATCGAAATTTAAACCAAAACGTGTCATTACTGAATCCCAGATTTGCAATATGTTGGTTCAGTGGTAAAAAATTTTCAGATATTGGCGGTTTACAAACATCATTAATCCGCAATTGATGACTCTTATCTTTAAGATATGACAAATGCTCAGAAATCAGGAGTTGGTTTGTATGTTCGTTGATCAAATATACGTGTGGGTTGAAAATAGTATTCTCAAATTCAACATTTGTTTCTAATTGAACGGTTCCTGTGGTATTCGCATTTATTGGTAGAAAAAATATGTTTATTAAGAAAATTACACTGATTGTAATCCATTTCATTTGGATATCTCCTATAAATTTGTGTTTGTTTTGTGGATATTGATTGAATGGAGCAAATTATCAGCAAGATGCATGCCTAATGCGCTTTCATATTATTATCGTCAAATATATATGGTCTAAAGAGGGCTATGGGCTATGCCAGGCTATGCCCACAATCCAAATAAAAAGCAGCTCCTTTTTTTGAACCTGGTGGATCAGCGTAATCCAGATTCAAAATAAATAAAATAGACTCTTTCTGAAATGAGAAACTTATTATCCGGGATTTCCTAAGGGAGGCTCGAAAAATAACTTCCCTATTTTCAAAAATCGGACAGGTCTGACTTTACCGAATGGTGAAATTATTTTCCGAGCATTTCTAAAAAACATTTAAAGTTAAGATTAACAAAAAAATTCCCGAAGGTCACTATATTCTGAAGAAATTATAAACGAATATGACATATTGCTATGTTTTTCAAGCGCTGACGGAGCATAAGCAAAAGGAATCTGGCAAGTGCTTTGCGAGTATGTTGGTCAGATGAAACATTGAAAAAAAATTGGAGAAAATACTTGATAATTTATTGAAGACCTTATAGTTTTATGAAACTTGTTGGTAAATAATTACAAAACTAAAAAAGGAGAAAATAATGAATATCAACACTTTCGGGGTTATCGGTTCCGGTCAAATGGGCAACGGCATTGCTCAGGTTGCTGCCATGAGTGGCACAAAGGTTATTATGAACGATATTTCAGACGAACTGGTACAAAAAGGTCTGAAAAATATTGAATCATTGCTTGCACGAAGTGTAAAAAAAGAAAAAATTACTGAAGAAGAAAAAACTGACATTCTTTCACGTGTTATCCCATCTGTTAGTCTCAGTGATATGAAATCAGCTGATTTTGTTGTGGAAGCTGCCACAGAAAATGAGACGATTAAAAATAGTATCTTTCAGGATCTGGATCGAATTTGTCCCAGTCATGCCATTTTGTCAACAAATACATCATCTATTCCCATTGGCAGAATTGCAGCGCAAACCAGTCGTCCTGATAAGGTTATTGGTATGCATTTTATGAATCCTGTGCCTGTCATGAAACTGGTAGAGGTTATTCGTGGTCTGGCAACATCTGATGAAACATTTCAAATAACCTGGGATTTGTCCAAAAAATTTGGAAAAACACCGGCTGAAGCAAATGATTTTCCTGGATTTATTGCCAATCGTATTTTGATGCCAATGATTAACGAAGCGGTATTTGCCCTTTATCATAATGTGGGTAAAAAAGAAGATATTGATACGGTGATGAAATTGGGCATGAATCACCCAATGGGGCCATTAGCCCTGGCAGATCTTATTGGTCTGGATACCTGTCTTGCAATCATGGAAACCCTGTATGATGGTTTTAAAGACTCAAAATATCGGCCATGCCCCTTACTCAGAAAGTATGTTGAGGCCGGGTGGCTGGGACGAAAAACCGGTCGCGGTTTCTATTCATACAATTAATGGAGATTTCACATGACACAGCAAACATCACCACATATTCAGTCCTCAGATGTTCTGGTTTCTGAGCCTTGTTCATCAGACGCTTGCCAGGAAACATCCATTGGCGATCGAATTCGGTCGGTCAGAACCCAAAAGGGGATGACACTTGATCAGTTAGCCAATGAAACCGGATGCAGCATCACAACATTGGAAAGCATTGAAAACAATGAGTTAACACCTCCTGTGGGAAATTTATTGCAAATTTCAAAGGCACTATCTCTGGATTCAGGGTATTTGTTTAAGGAATCAGACAAAAAACCTTCACGTGTCGAGGCATATGAAAAGCGCACTGAAAATTATGCGTATACCAATCTGACACCTGGCACTGAAAAAAAACATTTGAAAGCGTTTATTGTTACGCTGGATCCATTGGCTAACCATGAAGGTGTTGGATTTCAGCATGAAGGCGAAGAATTTAACTATGTGTTAAGTGGTGATGTTGCGGTAAGCGTTGGCGAACATGTTAATTACCTGAAACAAGGGGATGCACTTCATTTTAATGCAGGCATTCGCCATAATTTGAAAAATACCAGTAATCAGATTGCTAAATTGCTGGTGGTGATTTACACACCTTAGTGAGGCGCCATGTTTTTTACTGATGAACAACGTATGATTCAATCAATGGTCCGTGAGTTTTCACGCAAAGTCATTCGTGAATCTGCTATGGAACGTGATAAAACAAAAGCCTACCCAAAACAGAACCTAAAAAAAATGGCTGAACTTGGACTTTTGGGCATGACTGTCCCGATGAAATACAGTGGTTCCGGTGCAGATGCTGTCAGTTATGCCCTTGCATTGACTGAAATTGCGTATTCATGTGCATCAACCGCAGTGATTATGTCTGTCCATAATTCTATTGTTTGTGAGACTCTTCTCAACTTCGGCAATGAATTTCAAAAACAAACATTTTTAACCAGACTTGCTTCAGGCAAAATGATTGGTGCCTTCGCCTTAACTGAACCTCATGCAGGCTCAGATCCTGTGGATCAGTTAACTATAGCTGTTCGCGATGGTGATTCTTATGTAATTAATGGTAACAAACGTTTTATTACATCAGGAAAAAATGCGGGTTTGATCATAGTGACAGCCAAAACAGACGAGAATGCCGGGCATCGTGGTATCAGTACATTTCTAGTACCACAAGGCACACCCGGCCTTCAGGTGGGTAAAGAAGAAGATAAAATGGGATTGCGGGCATCAGATACAGTGGATCTCATTTTTAATGATTGTCGTATCCCCAAGGATAATTTGCTTGGTAAAGAAGGTGAAGGTTTCAAAATTGCGATGAAAGCACTTGATTCCGGGCGTATTGGCATTGCGGCACAATCTATTGGTGTGGCACAGGCTGCATTGGATGAAAGTATTCGGTATGCTAAAAAAAGAACGCAATTTGGTCGGCCTATTTCAAAATTCCAGAATACGCGCTTTGTAATTGCAGAAATGGCCACAAAAATTGAAGCTGCCAGACAACTCATGTTATCTGCTGCTGTGCTGAAAGATCGCAAAGAATCCTTTTCTCGTCAGGCATCAATGGCCAAGCTGTTTGCATCGGAAATGGTCAATGAGATCACTGGTAATGCCATTCAGATTCATGGTGGATATGGGTTTATTAAGGATTATACTGTAGAACGATTATATCGTGATGCGCGTGTATTTACAATTTATGAAGGTACATCAGAGATTCAAAAAATTGTAATTGCAAATCATTTATTATAGTTTTAAGAGAACTTTTTTAACATTTCTGAGATCATTAAATACGAATTTAAAAAGGAAAAAATTTTATGTATTATTCATCCACTGTCGGATTATATGTGGATGTTGCAAATATTGCAATGAATGGTGGCTATGGCATGCGATATGATGTATTACGAGAATTTGCCTGCCATGATGCATCTGATGCCATTCGCCTTAACGCATATGTTGCCTTTGATGTTGAACGATCAAGGGAAAATCCGGCATACAGAGAAAAAACCAATAATTTTTATGATACTTTAAGAGATCTGGGATATAAAGTTATTCAAAAAAATGTTAAACGCTATATTGATGAAGAAGGAAACGAATTTGCCAAAGCCAATTCCGATCTGGATATGGCTGTTGATGCTTTACTTCAATCCAGTGCATTGACACGTGTTATGCTGGTCACTGGTGATGGTGATTTTCTTCAGGTGGTGCGTGCGCTTCAAAATAAGGGGTGTCGCGTTGAAGTCTTGGCTTTTGATAATGTCTCATCAGAACTAAGGCGTGAAGTTGATGTTTTTATGTCGGGGTACCTGGTTCCTAATTTGTTACCTGTCAAGAATTCAAGTGCTGAATGGGGGGATGTCAATGCTACGATTCGTGGCTGCTGTTACGAATACAAGCAAGATCGTGGATTTGGTTTCATGCGTTATCTTCAAAACAGTAAAGAAAACTTGTGGATTACTGACACCAGACATGCGGACTCGCCTTACCAGACAGCCTATTTTCATGCCTCACATTTGGATCACTCGCCAAACTATGATGTAGGTGAGCTTCCTGACAGAAGTATTATTTTTGAGTTTGAATTGATTCAATCAACACGCAATGAGGGGCTGGAAGCACGCAATATACGTTATGTCAGTCGCCTGTAGACAAAGGATTTGTAACGCATATGAAATCATTGGAAAACAGATTGTCTGAATGGATATTTGAAACAGAAGTTTTTAAGAATACAAATGTTTATCTGGTCGGTGGGTCAGTTAGAGATATTATTCTGAAACGTGAAGCCCAGGATATTGATCTGGTCTGCGCAAATGCCAGACAGCTGGCCTATGCACTGTCAAAAGAAAAACATGCGGTATGTGTGGTGATGGATAAAAAACCTGATGTACCTTGTTTTCGTCTGATTAATCGAAAGTCACCGGAAAATTATATTGATATTACAGAAATCAGAGGTGATTCAATTGAATCCGATTTACAACAGCGGGATTTTACAATCAATGCCCTGGCAATTCCTTTAACATCAGGAAAACTGGATGTGTCACAAATCATTGATGTCGTCTCCGGGCAGGGCGATATTTCCAGGGAAACCATTCGCATGGTGTCCAATGAATCATTCATTGATGATCCATTACGAATGCTTCGTGCATTTCGATTCTCCGCGCAATTGAATTTTGAAATTGAACCGAACACCATTAATCATATTCAAAAAAATGCGGAGCGAATGGAATCTGTGTCAGCAGAGCGAATACTCTTTGAATTGAAATTGCTTTTAGGGCATGACAATACTTTTCCTTTCATTGAACAGATGGATCAAACAGGTTTATTGACGGCCTTGTTTCCAGAAATACAATCTTTAAAATCCTGTCGACAAAATGACTATCACCACACGCATGTTTGGGGACATTCACTGGAAACACTCAAATCCTTCGAACAGATCATGGCACAACTGGATACATTGTTTACCACTACTGATGACCAGATACACAGGTATTTGTACCAAAATGACAACGTAACCATGTTAAAACTGGCCTGTCTGTTTCATGATGTTGCAAAACCCCTGTCAGTGAAACAAGATCCTGAAACCCACCATATCTCATTTTATGGTCATGATAAATTGGGCAAAAACGAGATTGAAAAAATTTGTGATCGTCTCAGGTTATCCAAAAAAAATGCCGCATTTGTTTGCACCTTGGTTGAAGAACACTTACATATTCGTGATTTATTACATCCCAATACCCGTCAGAAAACACGTTTAAAAAGCTGTCGAAAGCTGGGAGAAACAATTATCGGCGTTGCATTACTGAGCATTGCTGACAAACTGGCTACACGTGGATTCAGATCGCAGGAATCCGATCGAATGTCCTATCAAGAAACAGCCATTCAGTTTATCGAATCATATTATAATGATATACTACCGGTAATTTGCACAAAAAACTTAATTACAGGCAAACATCTCATGGAAATTGGAATTGAACCTGGCCCAACCATGGGAAAAATACTTCGAAAGGTGCGTCTGGCTCAGGATGAAGGCAAAATTTCAACATCTGAACAGGCCCTTGAACTGGCAAAAGAATTAAAGACTAAATCATAATTAATCAGGATATTTATTCGTGGATTTATTTGATTATCGGGCTCAAAAAAATGCTGATGGTAATCGTCCCCTTGCAGAAAGAATGCGTCCCAAAAAGCTTATGGATTACGTGGGCCAGTCACACCTTGTTGGTGAAGGCGCTGTTGTATGGCATGCCTTAAAATCAGATCAATTGTTTTCAATGATCTTATGGGGGCCCCCGGGATGTGGGAAAACAACATTGGCGCGCATGATCGCAACTGAAACAAAAGCACATTTTGTTCATTTTTCAGCGGTTTTATCAGGCGTAAAAGAAATCCGATCGGTCATTGAAAGCGCCAAAGATCATCGCAGATATTACCAGAAAAGAACTGTTTTATTTGTTGATGAGATTCATCGTTTTAATAAAGCGCAGCAGGATGCATTTTTACACCATGTGGAAAGCGGCTTAATAACACTGATTGGCGCAACAACTGAAAACCCATCATTTGAGATAATTGCACCGCTGATTTCACGATGCCGGGTATTGGTACTGGAGACATTATCAGACCAAGACATGCGTATTATTATTCAAAAGGCCCTTGATGATTCTGAAAATGGTTTTGGTTTTTTAGATGTTGAACTATCTGAAGATGCCATCAACAATTTAATTCGTATTGCCGATGGGGATGGACGTTCAGTTCTAAATGGTTTGGAACTTGTTGTACAACTGGCTGTTTCAAAGCATGATAAAACAAATGGCAAAACCATTAAAATTGATAATACCCATACCAAAGATGCCCTGCAGCACCTTTCACTAAGTTATGATAAGACCGGTGAAAATCATTATAATCTGATATCTGCCTTTCATAAAAGCCTTCGAGGAAGTGATCCTGATGCCTCTATATACTGGTTTACACGAATGATCAGTTCAGGAGAGGATCCGCTTTACGTTGCACGCCGAATGGTTCGTTTTGCTTCTGAGGATATCGGGTGTGCGGATCCACATGCATTGAATATTGCCCTGAATGCCATGCAGGCATTTCAATTTTTAGGACATCCAGAAGGCGAGTTATGCCTGGCACAGGCAGCCATATATCTGGCCTGTGCGCCAAAAAGTAATCGCATTTATGAAGCCTATAATCGCGCCAAAGCAGATATTAAGCAAACAGGTGCGCTGCCTGTGCCTATGCACATTCGAAATGCGCCAACATCTTTGATGAATTCAATGGGTTATGGAAAGGGGTATAAATATGCGCATGACTTTAAGCATGCTTTAACAAAACAACAATACCTGCCGGATAAATTACATGATCGCGTGTACTATGAACCATCAGAACGAGGATATGAATCTGTTATAAAAAAACGTTTGGATCAGTGGAAGGAATTGTTAAAGAATTCTTAGGAATGCTTGAAAATAATCTGTCCACTCTCAAATATTGTTTGTAGGATGTCGGTTCATTGGCATGATTTTTATTATTGATATCGATATTAAATCCATGACATCGGACGATACATTTCGAATTGATAGCAATATTTGTATATTGAAACAAGGAGGTCTACATGAATATATTATTAAAACCTTTACCAATCAATCAATTTGCCTTTGAAAAAATCAGATCAGAAAAAATGATTTATGTAGACAAGACCCAACTCATCTACAACATGATATCCAACCCGGATTATTATTTTTTCATCCAGACCGCGACGATTTGGCAAAAGCCTGTTGGTATCAATCTTTAAACATTTATATTCAGGCCACAGAGAGTATTTCAAAGGCCTTTGGATTGATCAACATGCAGACTGGAAATGGAAAGAATGGCCTGTTATTTTGTTTGATTTTAACAGTATTTCAAATTCAGATGATCTAACATTAACAAACGCTTTGGCTTCATCAATAAACAGAAATGCAAAAAAGTATTATATTCGGTTAAATGAATCAGACCTAAAAGAAAAATTCATTGAATTAATAACAATGCTGAATGAAATAACAAACAGCAAAGTTGTTATTTTGGTAGATGAATATGACAAGCCCATCATTGATCACCTGGATGATGAAGAAGAGATTCAGATGGCTAAAAAAACAGAAAGGTGATGAAAGAATTTTATGGGGTTCTAAAAGATAATGAAGCTGGTCCGCTGGTCGAATTCTTATTTATTACGGGTGTATCTAAATTCAGCCAGGTGTCTGTTTTTTCCGAATTAAATACATTGACCGACCTGACAATGGATGAAAACTATGCAACGATTGTTGGATATACCCAGGAAGAGCTTGATACTTATTTTGCGGATTGGATTGATCAATGGAGTAAAAAAGCAGAAGTAAGTCCTCAGTCGATTAAGCAGCAACTCAAAGAACGTTATGATGGATTTCGCTTTTCTATTTCAGAGACATACGTGTATAATCCCATATCTATTCTAAATGCTTTAAAAAAACAATCTTTTGGAAGTTATTGGTTTCGTACGGCGACGCCCACTTTTTTGATTAATCTGCTGCTGAAAAGTGATATATCAATACCTGAAATCGAACAGGCAAAATTAACGCCCATTCGATTTGATTCATTTGAACCCGACAATATCAACATCATTGCATTGATGTTTCAAACCGTTTATCTCACGATCAAGGATGTCCAGATAAATACATTTGGTAATAACATGTTTTCGCTTGACTTTCCAAATATTGAAGTCAAAGAAGCATTTCTGGAATTGTTGATGATTCATATTGCTCAGCTAAAACACCATAACTCTAACTATCAGCTAATAATGCAAGATTTATTGCAGCAACGTTTTCATTCTGCGGTAAACACCATGCAAACTGTTTTTGATCGTATTCCCAGACTGGAAAATCATGACAGCCATTTTTATCATCATTTCTTTTATATGTTGATCAACAGCGCCTGTCCATCCAGCCGTATCATTGATAAAAATGATAAAATGATGTTCATCATTAATGAAAAAAATCAACAATTTGTTATCAATTTCAGTTGTCAGTATTCCGTAAATGAATTGATGAAGCAAATCAAAACAAATAGTGAGTTACCGGCTGATCTACAAAAAATTGCCATTCATTTTGACACAGACCATCGAAAAATTGATGATTGGAATATAGAAATGCCAAGACCAAAGCCTGTTGAGATTCCAGAATCATTGCTTGATTCAATTAAAACAATTAAGATATTTTTAGCTTCCTCAAGCGAACTTTCTCAGGAACGTCAGGAATTTGCCCTATTGATTCACAAAGAGAACAAGCAATTAATCAAAAAGGGCCATTATCTTGAATTAGTTCTTTGGGAAGATTTATTACATTCTTTTCATGAAGAGCGCATACAAGATTACTTTAACGAAAAAATGCTTGAATGTGATGTAGTTGTTGTCGTTATTGGCAGCAAACTTGCTGATTTTACCGAGGAAGAATTCAATCTTGCCTGGGAGCATTTAAAAAAGGAACATCATCCGGGTTTTTTGTTCGTATATGTCAAGGATATCTCAATTCCTTCTCAGGACAGAACGGCGTTTAAAAATTACAGCAAAGTGTTAGATCTGATTGAGACAATTGAACAAAACGAGCAATTATATGAAAGATTTAAAGATCCTGTAGACCTTGTTTATAAGTTTAAAAGTCAATTATTCCATATTATTAAGACGAATTAATAATTCTATATTTCGGGCATGTTAAAATGGACAAATTATTTTATATAATTCCTACGAAGTCACTTGTAAAAATTTTTTATACGGAACGTGGGGTATAGTAAATATCTTCAAGGTCTGCCATTCATGGGCCATTTTATGATAATTCAGCAGCGCTTTAAATGATTCATATTTTTCCCTCAAAACAGTTTTTGGAGAAAATATTTGGTATGTCCAATGTTTGAATAAATTTTTAAACAATAAATATTTCAGAGGGGGCGCATTTCTAAAAAGTCAGATGACATATCTTTATATTATATGACCCTGTAATTGCTAGGAATTCGTCCCACTTAACTTTACGCAAATGTATTTCCATTAAACGCAAACATTTTTCGATCAATATTCTGCATATCAATATAAATCCTATCCTGAGAAACATTTAATACAGACCCCAAAAAACGATTCATTTCAGGAGCGATTTCCTTGCTTTGCTCAGCAGTCAGACCAATACTTTTGAGCTGAACAAAGGCTGTAGGCGTAAATTGACCCGCAAATATCATGGGGATATTTGTTGATAAAGATACCATCATTACGCGCTCCGGTTTATTCAATAATTCAGCCATGAATGACGATATTTCTGAAATGACAGATTCAGATTTGATTTCTTGATTTGTTTTTATATTAAGATAGGGCATTTAAGCCTCCTTTCTATGATTAATACTAATTAATAGTAAGGGTTTCTCGAAAAATAAATATGTGGAATTTATTAATTTTGAAAAAAAATCTTCGTCAAATACGATAAGTGTAAAAAATTTACATATAGGTAATGACAATACAAAAGTTTTTTGTAAATATTTACAACTAAAGTTGTTATCGGATCTCAAACAATACAGAGTTAACTACTTAATTATATTTAATTTTATAAATATAATTAACTTTTGGCACAAAGCATGCTCTATAAGTAATCAACATTCATTATTAAACAAAAAAAAAGGAGGTCATTATGAATAAAGATATAACAACCGAAGAAGCATTATTTATTATACCCAAACGTTTTTTTTCATGTTTGATAATTGTTTTGTTTGGGATCAGTATTTGTGCAACATATGCTGATGCTCGAATTGATGCATCATTAGAGAGTATGAATCAATATCAGCCAAAGTCTCCCACAAATATTCATGTATATATTCTGCCAGAGATGAATAAAATTCAGATTCGTTGGCAAAGTAATGATCATACAATTACTGGCTATGCCATTTATAAAAATGGAATGCTATTTGATACCAGTCCACATCCATTTTATACTGATCACTGGCAAAAAACAAATCCTGGGCCTGTATATGAAATTACTGCGTTTGATATTTTTGGTACAGAATCCAGAGCATGTAAGCCGTTTCGAATCAGGTAGATGACGGCTTACATAAAGCAAATGTACCGCAACCATAATGCGTCTTTTTGCCAACATGAAAAACAGCTGCCATATCCAGGTATGGCATTAGAAAAACAGGAATATTATCATATGTCAGTTCGCCGGACCATAAACCAGGTTCATTCCTTAAAGCTGGTGTTAAATTGTATGATGAAATTCTCATATTGCACGCAATTTCCCAGGCCTTTTTGACTTCGATCAATAGATGGGACGGTACCAGATCCCATATTTCTTTTCGAATTATTGATGATTCGAAGTAACTCCAGCGCCGAACAACTGATTCAATAATTGTCTGCATTTCTGGAATAAATTTATCATGCATTTGAGAAAGATTCTGAACTTCAAATTCAAAAGGCCGTAACCATATCAATCGATTTTTTTTTGACATTTCTTTTGTATAGTATTCCTCAGTGAGATGACTATTCCATTGAAGCGGTTTTGGATGATATCTGAGATTCAGTTGCGAGTCATTAATCAGAGGCTCCCACTGATTGCCATTGGCGACCCAGACTGATAGAATATCATAATGTCCCCAGATACTCATTCGAGATTGCGGAATATTTTGTTCAATATATCCCAGCTTTTCCATTGCAGGTATAATGGCTTCCAGAAAAAAACCATGATCAGCACTGTCACCAATGAGTTTAAGTTCCCAGTAAATGACTTCACCCTGACAATAGTTCCGTTTGTTCGTATAAGGAATAATCACTGCATTAACAGGCCAGGGGGTTTCTGGATAGGGATCCTCTATTGCAGGCCGCTGAAAAAGTTGTAATTTGTTCGCATCTAAATGTTTATGCCACAGTCGTGCATCACGGGTTGAAAGAGAATCTGCAATGGCGTATCCTAATATTTTTGAAATAGAAGCTGAAAAATCTATTGGCAATCTTATCATTGGTGCATTAATACGCCAGGCAATCAAGTAACGAAACAGTTTGATGGAGTGCATAAAAAAAAGAGATTTCATTAACTATTCCTCATTCTGAAATATGTTTGAGATACATTTGTCTGGGTCAAATTTAACGAAGTCTAGTAATTCATAAAACAGACTGACTTGAGATTCTGTCCAGTTTTTCATTTTCCAGGAATCCAGAAAATCTCGAGCTTCAGGCCTTACCTGTGCCAGAAATCGACCCCAATAAAACTGTTTTTCTGATGCATCTTCAATATCAAGCAGTTGTCGCAAACGATCTTGCTCTTCAAGATATAAGCCCCGTTTGAATATTTCAGCCATTTCAAGATAGCCTACAAAATCTGTTGCCTCAAAAATGAGTTTTCCTTCACGCTCTCTTTCTCTCTTATGAACAAACTGATAAGGTGATGAAAAGAACTTGATATACAAACGATCCTGTACCAGGGCACTTTCATCGAATATGGCACTACAGAGCAAATCAGACATGGTCAAGGTTTCACCACCTCTAAATACAGGAAAAATCTGTAATGTTCCCAGCCAGTCAGGCCCCTGTATCATCATCATTTCTTGTAGAAAATTTTTCAAATTCCAACGATTCGTGCAACAGATAAACCGATTATCATCAACAATATGACAAAAAACTTCATGACTTGTTTTGGGAATTTTTTTGGGCGGATAATTTACAAAACACCATAAAGCAACGCTATGGCGCGCATATGAACGAACAACAGATTCGCGCACCATAACGTGATTGCAAAAATAGCAATAATGGCTATTGGCCAAACGTGAATAATAACGACATCTTAAACAGGGTCCATCAAAAGCTGTCTGGGGAAGCCCCAGACATTCTTCCTTTGCAACAATTCCAGGTAAATCAGGCTCATCAGTAACTAAATCGATGGTTGCCAATAATTCACCACCAGATTTGCTGATTAGCAGCCAATCATAGGCATTTTGCATTGAGTGCATCCTTTAATGCATTATAATTCTTAATACAATCCGTATTCAGAAACTTTGAAACATCAAT
>Ga0272440_1001559_pt1 | contig 18654 bp, 14 predicted proteins | sample SSMMMBAug17_FD_192440 | JGI IMG/M metagenome (GOLD analysis project Ga0272440, IMG submission 192440) | Marine sediment archaeal communities from Little Sippewissett salt marsh, Falmouth, MA, United States - SSM-MMB-Aug17 | ecosystem: Environmental > Aquatic > Marine > Wetlands > Sediment ...
CAAATATCAAACAGGCTTTCCGAAGACGCACAAAAGTTAGGCGAATCTAAAATTTGCCCGAAGGGCACTATGTTCTAGACCACCTTAGTTCAATCGAAGAATGTAATCTGTTTATAAGACACTTCAAGTCCCGCTAGGGACGACAGAAAATAGCCTGGGGTTTCAACCCGAGGCGGGAGAACAATTTCAGGCTAAGGCAAACTCGCTCCGGTGCTCGTTCCCAGGCTCTGCCTGGGAACGTTTTCCGAGGTGGCTCTGCCACCTACGAACTGAACAGGCGGCAGAGCCGCCAAGAACACGTTCCCAGGCAGAGCCTGGGAACGAGCAACAATTTCAGGCTGTCAAACTTAGCCTGACGGCTATGGGCTTTAGCCCTACGCTGTTCTTGGATTTGCCAAAATTCATCATTTTCAATGTTTCTCTCTAAAAAAGTCCGACTTTTTGGGAATGCGCCCCTTTCAGGGCCAAAACAAGGTTTATTCTTTTTACCCAGGGTGTTGCCCTGGGCTGGTATGTTACGCCCTTTCTGGGCTAAGAAAAAAATATCCGATTTTTGAGAATACTAATTAATTGCCCGAAGGGCATTATTAAGTTCGCTCTTTTCAAGCACTACTCATACTAAGTGTTTATATTCAATCCTAATTTTTTACCGATTTCTTCAAGAACCAGAGCAGCATCATCAAACAAGTAATTTTTCAAATATTGCTTTAACTGATCCAAAAGGGAACGATCCTTACTATTCTGTGTGAGATAATCCAATGCAGGCAAACATTCATCGCAAGCATCATTGGCCTCTGAGTCACAATCAACAAGCAAAGCATGTAGACGACTCAAATTTTTTTCCAGGGCATCCAGTTGTTCAGAAAGTTGATTAGAGATTGAAGGATCTTCATTTTTTTGTGGCGCACTATTGGGTAAGATTTGATCTATTTGCTCCATTACTGGAGAGAGTGCCTCTTTAAATGATGTAAGCAATGGATCAAGTTCGTGCACCAATTTTTTTTGTAAAGCTATTTCCAATTCCTGAGCGGAACGTTGAAGTATTTGCGCACCAATGGTTCCTGCCAGACCTTTTATTGAATGGACGCGACGTTGTGCTGTTGATAAATCATTGCTATTAATTAGTTGTTTCACAATCTCAGATGCATTAAAGTGATCCTTTCTAAAGGATTGCATGACGTTTTCCAGTAAATAGCGTTTTCCCATCAATTGCCGCAAAGCCTGATCTAAATTAATGATTTGATGTTTTTTTGTATTGGAGTGTTTTCTTTTGTTGCTATCTGGCTTATCAATGGTTTCTTTTATAGTATCCACACTCAAGTAATTACCCAGGACACGAAAAAGATGCTCTGGTTGAATGGGTTTAGTAATAATATCGTTTATAACCTGAACAGTATGATTGAAATCTTCAAGCTCAATATTATGTGCAGTTAGTGCGATAATTGGCAGGTCTGTATGCGCGTACTTCTGCCGAATGATTTTCGTTGCTTCACGACCATCCATAACAGGCATTTCCATATCCATTAATATCAAATCGTAATGGTTTGTATGAATTCTTTTAATGGCTTCCTGACCATTTTCAACCATGTCCATCGTGATAGGATGATCTTCCAACATCCCTTTTAAGACCTGTTGATTAATCAGATTATCATCTGCAACCAGGATCGTGCCAGTTAACCTGATTTGAACAGATTTCTTTTCTGAAGTATCACTATCTATTTCAGGTTGCTGCGCTGTTGGTAAAGAGACAAACAGTATCGTTCCAATTTTTTCATCAGTTTCAAACCGAATATCGCCACGATGGGTTCTGGTAATGAGCTTTGCGCTATATGTTCCCAGTCCTGTTCCACTTTTTTTTCCGGATGTGGCATATCGATCAAAAAAACGATCTCTTATGCTTTCAGGTACAACACCCATATTATGAATTTGAATCATTGCATTTTTATCATCTTGATGATCTATGTCGATTCGTATTTGTTTATTCAGCGGGGAAGCCTCAATGGCATTTTTGATCAGGTTGGCAAACAAATTTTGTAGCAGCCGATATTCTCCAGAAATCCAAAAAGAATGATTATCTTGCATTGGCTGATCATTAATATAAAAATCGATTTGAATATTTTTTTGCCCAACAAGCCCATTTAAATCCGCTGTGAGCTTCTGAAAAATTGAAACAAGATTGCAGGGGCAGGGGTCAATTTCATATGTATTTTCTTCCATCTTGAATATATCAAGGGAATTTTCAATCATTTCGGATATTTGAACTCCACTATCCGCTATAATCTTTAAATATTTGATTTGGGATTGTTTTTCCTTTTTGAAATATTGAATGCTTTCCAGCACTTCATCAAGTACCCTATGGGTATGACTTTTGTCTAATATGGACATGAAAAACTCCCCTCGTAAGCAAGTATTACTGCTGTGAAGCGTTGAGTGCCATGTCTAAATCACTAATGATATCATCGACATGTTCAATACCGACAGAAATGCGAATCATGTCTGGTTCAACACCTGCCATTGCCAGTTCTTTTTCAGTTAATTGCGAATGTGTGGTTGATGCCGGATGAATTACCAGTGTTTTGGCATCCAATATATTTGCCAGATGCGAACATATTTTGAGAGATTCGATTACTTTTTGGCCTGCTTCACGCCCGCCATGAATGCCAAATCCAAAGACAGCCCCAGGACCCAATGGGAATAATTTTTTTGCACGTTCATAATCGCGATGATTGGACAAGCCTGCATAGTTGACCCATTTGACTGCTGGATGTTCATTTAAAAACTGTGCGACACGAATGGCATTTTCACAATGCGCTCTGGCTCTTAATGGTAATGTTTCCATCCCTTGAAGTATCAGATAGCTGTTGAAAGGTGCTATGGTAGCGCCAATATCTCGCATCAGACCGGTTTTAATTTTAGTAATAAATGCTGTACAGGGAGTACCTTCGAGGGTACACAATTGTTCCCAAAAATTGGCACCATGATATGTTGAATCTGGCGCAGTAATTTCTGGAAATTTACTTGCTGCATTCCAATCAAAGGCGCCTTTTTCAACTATCGCACCAGCAATACTGTTACCATGTCCACCAATAATTTTGGTCAATGAATACACAATGATATCACATCCAATATCAAAGGGATTAAATATGGGTGGAGCAGATACTGTATTATCAACAATAAAGGGTATTTTATGATCATGTGCTATTTGAGCAATTTTTTCCAAATCATCGACATTACACTTTGGATTTCCAATACTTTCAGTAAAAATCAAACGTGTGTTTTGATCCATTGCCTGTTCAAAGTTCTGGGGTTGTGATGAATCAACAAAACGCACATCAATACCAAAGCGTTTAAGGGTATGTTCAAAGAGTGTATGCGTCCCGCCATAGAGATTGGATCCAGATACAATATTTTGTCCTGAACCTGTGATACTTGTAATGGCAAAAAATATGGCTGACATCCCCGAAGCAGTTGCTATTGCGGCTGAACCATCGTGTATGGCAGCTAACCTTTTTTCAAGAACGTCAGTGGTGGGATTCATGATGCGCGTATAAATATAACCTGGTGTTTTTAATGCAAACAAGTCTGCAGCATGTTGAACATCCTTGAATGCAAAACTTGTTGTCTGATATATCGGAACCGCGCGAGAACCTGTATCACTATCTGGGGTATGACCGGCATGTAGTGATAATGTTTCAATATGTTTTGACATAAATTTTTCCTTTTTAAGCATAAATGATTAAGGTGTTCTTTTGAAAATAATTTCCTCTTTTTACCAGATGAAAAAAATAACGCCTAGATCTAAAGCGTTGGGCGCCAGTTTTTCAACAAAATTTATTCTGATTATATCAGATTTTGGAGAGGCCTTTTTTAAGCCCTGAAAGGGCGGCAACATACCAACCCAGGGCAACGCCCTGGGTAATGGTATAAATAAATGTATCTTAGCCCTGAAAGGGCGGCACATAGTTCAACTGAAAATAATTTATGTAACGCCCTTTCAGGGCTAAGACACTACTCTTATTCATATACCCAGGGCGATGCCCTGGGCTGGTATGTTGCCGCCCTTTCAGGGCTTAAAATAGTGCCACCCAAAATCCGATATAATCAGAATTTATTCACAAAGGGAAACTTATTTTCAGAGATTTCCTAAGCTCTGTTTCAAACAATTCACAAAATTTTTGTTAAGAATTTTATTTTGTTTACAATATCTGCCCCAAAAACAATTTTGTACGATCATGTTTTGGATTCTCAAAAAAATGTTCCGGCGTGCCTTCCTCAATAATCGCCCCATGATCCATAAAAATAACCCGATCTGCCACTTCTCTGGCAAATCCCATTTCATGGGTTACCACAGCCATTGTCATACCTTCACGCGCCATTGTTTTCATGACATCAAGTACTTCACCAATCATTTCAGGGTCAAGCGCTGAGGTCGGTTCATCAAACAGCATGGCTTTTGGATCCATTGCCAGGGCGCGGGCGATTGCCACACGCTGTTGTTGCCCACCCGACAAATTTCCAGGATAAACGTCTGCTTTGTCAGGAATACCTACTTTTTCCAACAATTCCATGGATCGCTTTTCAGTATCTGATTTGGAACGTTTCCGAATGATAATTTGTGCCAGATTAATATTCTCCAAGACAGTTTTATGGGGAAATAGATTAAAGGACTGAAAAACCATTCCCAACTCAGCACGAATTTTGTTGATATTTGTTTTGGGATGCATAATATCAATATTATCTATCAAAATATGACCGCCTGGATCGGGTTTTTCCAGTCGGTTGAGACATCTTAACAATGTACTTTTTCCTGAACCTGATGGCCCAATAATGACAACCACTTCACCCGCTTTGATATGACAAGAAATATCATTCAAAGCTTTGATTGGTTCAGGTAAATAGAAAGTCTTATTGATATTTTTTACACGAATCATCGAGAATCCTTATTATATCCTCGGATATATCTATCCGGCTTTTCTTTCTAGATATTGCGCAAACATGGATAATGAAAATGTCAAAACCAAATATAAGAGCGCGCAAATAAACCATAGTTCAAAAGGTTGAAGACTACTGGTGACAACTTCACGTGTTGCTTTTGTTAACTCACGAATGGCAATAATTCCCAATAAAGAAGAATCCTTGATCAAACTGATAAATTGACCGGCCAATGGGGGAAGAATTCGTCGCAGTGCCTGGGGCATAATAATATGAACCATCGCCTGCGAATATGTCATTCCTAAGGATCTGGCTGCTTCGGTTTGTCCTTTATCAATAGACTGAATGCCTGCCCGAACCATTTCAGCGACATATGCACCGGTAAAGGTTGATAATGCGGCAACACCAAACCATAATGGTGGAACCTGGGGAAGTCCATTTCTGGTCAACATGGTGTTGATTAATGTTCCCAGTACAAAATACCAGATAAATATTTGGACTAATAAGGGAGAGCCCCGAATCAATTCGATATAAGTGATTGATGACCATTTCAGTGCAGGATTGTCAGAAATTCTTGCAAGTCCACCAATCAAGCCGATCAGGATGCCAACAATAATTGAAATCATACTGACTTTGAGGGTAATCCACAAGCCTAAAAGCATAATTCCCGGGCGAACTTCTTTGAATGTTCCCAATACATCGCCCATTGAAATAAAATCGCCATCACTGATTAAAACAGCGTCAGTTGGAACAGTATAGGTTTCTAAATTTCCAGTATAGTCATCTGTGATCACAATTGAAGCAGTTCCTGCTTTTTCAGTAATGGATGTCACTTCACCCTGAACTTCTGAACAAACTTCAATGGTCTCATTTGAAATAAAGTATTGCGGAATGCGGTACCATCGCCAGACATAGTCAATATTGGTTGCAGAATAGTACATTAAAGCAAGCAAGCCAAACATCATCAGGAAAAACACACTCACCCAGAAATAATAGGAATATTTTTCTGTTAATTGCTGCACATTTCCCCCTTCGTTGATTATTGGATATTCTTTAGCCAGCGTGTACTTTTAATCCATTTTCGATAGATGCGATCATATCGGCCATCATTTTTGATTTGGCGTAAAAAATGATTTAAAAAATTTAAAAAGTCTGGATCTCCTTTGCGCACAGCCCATGCAAGGGGTTCGTATGTAAAAGGTTTATCCAAAAAAATGAGCTTCCCCGCCCCCTGTTGCGCCATGAAAACCACACAATTGGGCAGGTCATAGACGTAAGCATCTGCTTTTCCACTGACAACCTCCATTGCAGCCTCTGTTTCTGTTTCAAAGGATTTATATGTGCATTTTGGGATCATTCTTTTGGTGGCCTGTTCACCTGTGGTACCCAGTTTGGAAACAACTGTATATTTGGGATTATTCAGATCTCTAAAGGATTTAACAGATGCTTCATTCTTTCTGTTGAGCAAAATGGTTTGACCAATAACAATGTAAGGATCAGCAAAATTAATTTTCATATTTCTTTCCTGTGTAATGGTCATGCCACTCATAATAATATCAAATTTTCCTGTAATTAACGCAGGGATAATACCATCCCATGCCGTATTTACAGGAACAAATTTGACTTTCATTGCTTTTGCCATTTCTTTTGCCATATCAATATCAAAACCGACAAAGTTTCCTTTTTTATCAGTCATTTCAAAGGGCATGTAACCCGCCTCGAACCCAACGCGCAGTTCACCACGTTTAAGAATTGCTTCCAGGGTTGATTTTTTTGCCAATTCGATATCTGATCCCATTGCAGTAGAAATCATTATCAACGTAAAAACAACTGGCATAAAGAATTTTCGATAATTCATTTTGTTTTACTCCCTTATCTATTTAATTTTTTTTATCGATTAAACCCGATAGTTCATACCTGCCTGAAAGCTCAAGCAGGTATGAACGAAAGACATTGGTATAAAAAATAATAACTCAATTAGTAAGATTTTCCCTCACGCAAAATTTCCTTGATCATCATTTGTTTTTTGCATTTGGGACAGACCGGAATGGATTCTTTTGGTACACTGATTATTTTTGTATAACCACAGCCCGGACATTTGATTTCAACAGTTTGATCTTTGTTCATAATCATTCCTTAATATGGCATAAATACTGATCTATGCATTTTAGGCGGTAATCATATCTAGAAAGAACTGATGAAATCGATTATCATCGGTTAATTCAGGATGAAAGGCTGTTGCCAGGCAATTCTTTTCCTTTACTGCAACAATACTATTATCAGGCAGGCGCGACAATATTTGAACATCGGAACCACAATTTACAACAGCAGGTGCACGAATAAAGACACCTGGAAATGGCTCGCCTTTTAAATCAGGAATATCCAAAGATGTCAAAAAGCTATCCACCTGACGACCGAATGCATTTCGTTGCACCTGAATATCCATTATTTTCAGTAATTGCTGATCGACATGATCAATTTTTTTAGCCATAAAAATCATGCCCGCACAAGTCCCCCAAATGGGGCGTTTTTTTGCAAATGCCTGAATGGGTTCAATCAAATTATAAGCATCAGCCAGTTTCCCAATAGTCGTGCTTTCACCGCCTGGAATAACAAGACCATCAATGTTTTCAAGATGTTCAGGTAAACGAACATCAATTGTTTTGACATGCAGTCCTGCAAGCATTTTTTGATGTTCAATAAAAGCGCCTTGAAGCGCCAGTACACCAATTTTCATCGCATTTACCAACCTCGATTTGCAAGAGTTTCATTCTCAGATAGAGAACGTACACTGATACCGACCATGGGTGCTCCCAAATTTTCGCTAATTTTGGCCAGAATATCCGGATTATTGAAATGCGTAACAGCATCAACGATAGCTTTTGCGCGTTTTTGAGGATCCCCGCTTTTGAAAATTCCAGACCCGACAAAAACACCATCAACACCTAACTGCATCATTAATGCAGCATCAGCAGGGGTTGCAACGCCACCCGCAGCAAAATTTACTACTGGCATACGCCCCTGTTCCTTCGCAACTCTGACCCATTCATATGGCGCACCTAATTCTTTGGAATAGGTCATCAGTTCATCATCGCGCATGTGTTGAAGTCGTTGAAGTTCACCAATAACTGTTCGTGCATGGCGGACAGCTTCAACAACATCGCCAGTACCTGCTTCACCTTTGGTTCGAATCATTGCGGCCCCCTCACCAATACGCCTGAGGGCTTCCCCAAGATTGCGACATCCACAAACAAAAGGGACAGTATAATCATGTTTATTAATATGGTAGCTTTCATCAGCCGGTGTGAGAACTTCACTTTCATCAATATAATCCACACCAATTTGTTGTAATATTTGGGCTTCAACAAAATGTCCGATGCGGCATTTTGCCATGACCGGAATGGTAACAGATTCAATAATCTGCCGGATCAATCCAGGATCGGACATTCGTGCAACACCGCCATCTGCACGAATATCGGCAGGTACACGTTCAAGCGCCATTACAGCAGCGGCGCCAGCATCTTCAGCAATTTTGGCCTGATCGGGAGTGACAACATCCATGATGACTCCGCCTTTAAGCATTTGCGCAAGTCCTTGTTTGACAGTCATTGATCCTTTCTCAGGTTCTTGTTGGTTTTGTGATTGATTCATAATTTTTTCTCCTAAAATCAATTGATAAAAAACATCAGTTATAGATATTGCCAGTGCCTGGATTCAATTAATCAAGGCGCTGACACTAACTATAACCAATGTATTTTATAAAAACAGTATACTTTACACGACTTGGTCATGATATGTCAAATTAAAATCTATTGTTAACATCATGATAGGGAACATGTTTCCCCCCCCAACTTATATATACGCCCGGTTTCCACATGTTTCACACCATGCAATCCATAATTTTCTGAAAACCTGTTCCAATGAACGTGCATATTGTTTTCTGTTACTTAACCCCGATTCCATAATGCGCGTTCGCATCGTTTTTCGAATGGCATCAAGGTATTTTGGATTTCTTGAGAATTGAACAGCCTTTTTTACATAAGTCTGATGATCATTTGCAATCCATTCCGACAAATTTATGGCATGCATCAAACGTTGTCCAATGCGTGATGAATAACTGTTTCCCGAAAGGGTGAGAATTGGAATTCCCATCCACAGCGCATGACATGATGTTGTATGACCTGTCCAGGGCTGAGTATCCAGCATGAAATCTATCATGCTATGCAATTTCAAATACTGTTCAAAAGAGAGGGAGCCAATGCATTGAATGCGATGTCTATTAATGCCATGTTCTTCAAAACATGACTGAAAGAATCTTGCAATATCTGGATCATCATAAGCTGCTGCTTGAAGTAATATTTTGGATTCTGGGATTTGAGCAAGCACCTTTGACCAGAGCCCAATGATATTATCAGATACTTTTGAGGTATTATGAAAAGCGCCAAGGCAAATTTCTTTTTTCTGTAATGATGGCAAGGCTGAAATGGGAATACTGTTGCCAAGAGAAGAAAGACAAAAAAAGTAGGGATCAAGGTAAACGAGTTGTTCTGTATACAAGGTATCCGAAATACCCTTGGGATCAATGACAGCATCTGTTAAACGATAATCAATATGTTTTAAACCACTGGTTGCCGGATATCCCAGATAAGTCACCTGAATGGGTGCTGGTTGATATGTCAATACGCGGATCCGACTGTTTGCAGTATGACCGGCAAGATCAACCAGAATATCAATACCATCTTTTCGAATTAGATTGGCAACCTGCTGATCATCCATTTTATCAATCTGACAAAATTTACTCACATTTTGTTGCATGATTTCAGTTGTTTGATCCGGATTGGAAACATGGGCATAGCAATATATTTCAAATTGTTTTGCATCATAATGAACCAAAGCTGGTTCGATAAAAAAGCCCACTGAATGCCCACGAAAATCCGGTGAAATATAAGCGATTCGGATGGGTCGATCCGGGTCAGGAAAATTTGAAAACTTCAGCTGGTTTTTTGGCTTTATGGGGTATTTATGCCCCCATTGCTGGTGATAAGCAAATATTTCTTCGGGTGAAACATTTGGACAATAATTCAGGTATAATAATAAATTACTTTGCGCGACAGCCGAATTGGGTTCCAGTGCAAGTACTTTTTTAATATGGTCAACAGCCTGTGGCATGCGACCAATGAGGCGATAGGCTTGAGATAAGTTGGTATGAATGCATGCATTATTGTTTTCAAGCGCCAGTCCGATCTGGAAATGTTCAAATGCTTTTTGCCATTGTTTCATTTCAATATAGCAAACACCAAGATTACTATGAATGGTAGCATTTTTACTGTCAGATTGAAGGGCTCTCTGAAAGTATTCATGTGCCTGAAAAAGATTATTTTGTTGAAAGGCTTCATTGGCTTTTGCCAAAAAATCGGTTCCTGCTGACATAATTCATTATTCCTATATTTTCTCGAAATCGTCCTTGATTGATCAGACCAGTGTATGGACAGGCTCGGGAGAAATATGTTCAATAACATCGTTTAAGTTACAAAAACCAAAATCTAACCAATGTCCGAATTTTTGGGAATGGGCCCAATATTAATCACATATATTTTTTCGCCTGGTCTAATTATTTATCTTCAGAAACCAAAAAAACATAGGGCTTTTTGGAGACTGGATTTTCTCCCTCAACAACTTGCGTATCATAAACTGACTCAATATTTTGACGTGTCAATACCTCTTTTGGGCATCCCTTTCTTACGATCTTTCCATTTTGCATAAGAATCAATTCATCACAAAATTCACTGGCAAGATTGAGATCGTGCAATACAATCATAATGGACATTTTTTTTTCTCGTTTCAAGCGATTCAATAAAGAGAGTATTTGTAACTGATGCGAGATATCCAGATGATTGGTTGGCTCATCCAATAAAAACAGCCTCGGCTCCTGTGCCAGCGCGCGGGCAATACGAACCAATTGCTTTTCACCACCACTTAAGGCATTGATTTGACGAAATCTTAATGATTCAATCTGTGTGATTTTCATGGCTGTTTCTGCAACCTGGATATCCTGTTCTGATTCCCAGAACTGCCAGCGTTTTCGATAAGGATTTCGGCCCAATAAAATATAATCTTCAACAGTAATGGATTGATCAAGCTCTGTTGATTGCAAAACAATTGCAATTTCTTTGGACAGTGCCTGTTTATTGTATGTTTCAAGTGGAAGATTACAATATAAAATTTGCCCCCTTTTTGTGGGAATAAATCCAGTCACAGCTTTAAGCAAAGTAGTCTTTCCTGAACCATTGGGTCCGATAACTCCAAGACAACAGCTTTCAGAGATATCCAATGAAATATTTTTTAATTGAAACTGTGATGACTGACAGCAGCTTAATTGATTGACAGATAATACAGCTTGTTTTTGTTTATTTTTATTCATTTATTTACCAGTGCATAGATAAAAATCAGCCCGCCTACAAGTCCTGTTACAATTCCCACAGGCAGTTCCATCGGTGAAATAATTGTCCTTGCCAGTAAGTCACATATAATGAGAAAAATACCACCTGTGATATAACTGGCAGTGATAACTGTTCGATGATCAGATCCAAAGAATAATCGAACAAAATGCGGTACAACCAGCCCGACAAAACCGATAATTCCAGAAATCGATACGCAAAAACCAGTCAGTATTGATGCGGTAATCAGTAAAACATTACGAATACGTTCGACATGGAGTCCTAAATGGAAGGCATCTTCTTCTCCCAATGATAAAATATTTAAATCAACAGAATAAATGGATGTTATCAAACAGCCGAGTAAAGAAACAATTAGCAAACTATAAACCAAAGCGAGATTAGGTTCTTCGAGTGAACCCATTGTCCAAAACATGATACTATGCATTTGCTCGGACTTAGAAAGGGATATAATCAGCATAAATAAAGAATTTGAAATAAAACTGATCATTACGCCAATGAGAAGCAATCGTTGCATATTATGCACCACGCCAAATGCATTGAGGCTGTATATTACAAGAATTACGCATCCGGCACCAATCATGCCAAAAAAGGGAAGTGACATTGCGTAGGATTGATTTAATGCAAATACAATACTGATACTGACTCCCAAAGCTGCGCCGCCAGAAATGCCTAAAGTATAAGGTTCAACAAGCGGATTTCGAAAAACAGCTTGAAGAATAACTCCAGCAAGACTTAACGCGCCACCTACTGCAATGCCTACAAGTATTCGGGGAAGACGAATATCCATTAAAATTGTATATTCTGTACAATTCATTTGATTCAGTAAAATCGAAATCAGTTGATCAATGGGAATATACATCGTGCCCATGGAAAGTGCAATCAAGCAAACACTTAAGAGTGTTATCAATAATAAACTGAATGTGATGCCCCATTTAATGACTTTTTGATTCATTTATACTATTCCAATTTAATTGTGGATGGAGCAATTCTATCAACTGCTGAAGTGCATCTGCAAATGATACAACTGTTGGGCTGCAAAATAGTTCAGATTCTATAATATGGATTCGTCTGGATTGCGCTGCTTTTAAAGATGCAAATCGCATCCATCGTTGTTTTTCTTCCTCTCCTGTCATACCCATCGAAGTAATCAGAATAACATCCGGGTTGATAGCAAGCACTTTTTCCCTACTAAAGATGCCATTTTTTTCATTGGCAGCAATATTAAGCCCTTTTGCAAATTTTACCAAATCATTGACAAAACTCTCACTTGTTGCGGCATACAGAGGTCTTGCACCTAACTGAACAAAAACTTTAGGGCTGCTCACAGCATTTAGATGCTTGGTCAGAACATCAATTCTTTCTCGAGCTTTGCTGACCATTTTTTCGGCCAGTTGATTTTTTGATAGTTTTTGCCCTAAACGTATAAACTGTTTTGCCATTTGATTAAAATTATTGGGTTGCACAAAAAAAGCGCTATTCATTCCCAGTGATTTAAATTTTTTCATTGCTCGGTGATCTGTTAAATGGGTTGCAACTATCAGATCGGGATCTAACCGGATAACTTCTTCGACATTAACATCAACAGCAGTTGCGACACGTTTTTTGTTTTGTGCGTCTTTTGGTTTGTTGCAATAAATTGTATTTCCGACGATATATTGACCCATTTCTAGCAGGTAGATGCTTTCTGTCAAGGAAGGTGCTAAAGATACAATTCGTTTGATCTTTCTATCTTTTTTTTTTATTGGGTATACTGATGCTTGTGAATAACAAACAGACACGATACATAAGGTTAACCATATGATACATGTTCGCAATATATTTTTATAAATAATCATGGTAAATATTCAATAGGTTTCTAGATTTTTTTTGTACATATTTGATACTATTAAATTTGTCAAATATTTATTTGAGATGTTTTTCTGAATAACCTTTGACATAAATTATAATATTCCATATAAAAAGATATAAAATATCAAGGAACTTATTAAATTTCAATAAAAGGAGAACCAAAATGTATTTCAAGCAAATTACAGTGGATGGTATGGGATGTCTATCATACTTGATTGGATGTCCAATGGCAAAAGTTGCCTGTGTTGTTGACCCCAAAAGAGATGTGCAAACATACATTAATTTGGCAAGAGAAAATGGCATGAAAATAACCCATATTTTTGAAACCCACGTGCATGCTGATCATGTTAGCGGCAATCAAGAACTTCAATCTCGTACTGGGGCAGAAATATGCTTTATGGAAGAAACGCCCGCAAAGTTTAAACACATAACATTGAAAGAAGGTCAGACAATGACTTTTGGCAATGTAAAACTGAATTTTTTGAAAACACCCGGGCATACGCCTCATTCAATGTCTATTCTTGTAACAGATATGTCAAGAAGTGATGAACCCTGGATTGTTTTAACAGGCGACTGCTTATTTGTCGGCGATATTGGCCGGCCCGACCTGGCTGGTGATGAATTAATTGATGAGCAAACTCAGAATCTATATGAATCATTATATAATAAATTAGGCGCAATGCCAGATAATTTAGAAGTCTTTCCCGCACATGGTGCAGGCTCACTGTGTGGAAAAGGGATGAGTGCAAAATCAAATTCCACCATAGGCTTTGAAAAGAAAACAAATGCTGTTTTACAATTGTCCAAAGAGAGTTTTATCAACCAGATGAAACAAAGTTTTCCAGAACGTCCAAAAAGTTTTACCAACATTATTAATATGAACTTAAATGGCGTACCATTGTTGGATCGTTGTCCAATTGTTCGTGATATGAGTCCGGCCCAGGTAAAACAAGAAATTGATCAGGGCGCACTGGTTTTGGATACACGAGATACTGCGGCATTTGGTGGTGTTCATATTCCTGGTTCAATCAATATTGGATTTGCAAAACAGACAGCAAATTGGATTGGTATGGTGATTGAGCCTGATGCCAGATTGATTCTGTTGGTTTCCGATGAAAAAAAATATGATTTGATGGAAACTCACCTTCACCGAATAGGTTATGACAATATTATTGGTTACCTTTATGGTGGAATTGCTGCATGGCAAGAAGCAGGGTATCCCATCAATCAGTTGTGGCAAATTTCAACAGAAAAACTCAAAAACAAACTGGAAAACAACCGGTATGACTATTTTTACGATGTGCGTACACAGACAGAATGGGACAATGGATATATCAAAGAAGCCACTCATTTACCATTAACAAACTTGCTTAACCAAACACCTGATATACCCAAAGACAAGGAAGTTATCATTACATGCGGTGTTGGTTATCGGGGTAATATTGCTGCAAGTTATCTTCAAAGTCAAGGATTTCAACATGTTCATAGTCTGGCTGGTGGTATGATGGCCTGGAGAAATAGTGGACTTCCTGTTGTTTAAACAAAATGAAGATTATTCAAATTCTAATTAAGAATTAAAAAATTGCTGTTTTTTTCAATTAGTTATTGATTGTTATTCAATTCGATGTTAATAATTTTAAAATATTGTGTCGGAATTCTAAATTAAAGGTGGGCGAAATCAAAGGATGGCTAAGCAAAGAAACAAAATCAAATTTATTTGTCCCCCCATTCATTGAATACGCCCATTGAGGGTATTTTTATCATTAAAAAATGATTCAGAAAGGAGTAAAAATGAACATTTCAAAACCCAAACAATTCATGAGATTGCTAACTGCAATTAGCCTGATGTCCCTGTTCTTTATAACAGGCTGCGCTGAAAATGACCAACCAGATTATGAACTCCATACAGGTGTTTTTAAAGACAGTGCTGTAAAAGGGCTGAGATACAAAACCCCAACCAATGATGGTATGACCGATAAAGATGGTACTTTTTTTTACTGTAATGGAGAAATGATAACTTTCTTCGTTGGAGATATCCAGTTAGGGCAACCTGCAAAAGCAAAATCATTAATGACTCCCATAGATCTGGTTCCAAAGGATAAAGGTAACCCTGAAAAAAATAAACTTTTCATTGCACGATTTTTACAAACCCTTGATGCTGACAAAAAATTGGAAAATGGCATCCAAATTGATAAGAAGGTGCATGATAATTCAGTCAAAACTGAGTCTTTTGATCCAGCAAGTGTTATTTTTATAGCCGATGAGAACGATCCATTTACGAAATGTGAACATAGTATCATTTCTGCATTAAAGCAATTTGAAACAACCAAAGCGGTTTCTTCAGCATTGACACTTGTTGATGAAGCCTCCGCTCAAGTTCATTTAAATAAAGCAGAACATGAACAAAATAAGATTGAAAACGATCCCGCCGGAAGCTCAAACATTAGTGATCAAATAATTACCAGACGTGACAATATGGGCGTCTGGTTTATTACAGGACCGGCTGAAGCCAGTCTTTATAGTGTTTTTTATGAAGTGGGATATCAAGTTGCAACCGATAGGCTTTGGCAGCTCGAACAATACAGACGTGCAGCGACAGGCACACTTTCAGAATGGCTTGGCGAAAGTCAGCTTGAAAGTGATATGTTGATCAGGACAATTGGCTATTCACAGGATGAACTTGAAGCCGGTTTTAATGGTTTGGATGAGGAATCTAAAAGTGTGATCCAAGGATATGTTGATGGCATCAATTGTCGCATTGATTATGTGATGCTCAACAGGAGCCAGATGCCAATGGAATATGTCGCGCTGGAAGCAAAGTCTCCAGGTTCTGTCCGCCAACCTGGGAAATGGTCTCCAACTGACCTTTTGGCATGGAATGTTTTACTTCAGCGTCAATTTGACCCTGAAGCGCTGAAAGTTGATCATGGCCAATTGGATAATATCAAATTAATGGGTCGATTGATGGAAAAATATCATACTGATATTTCAGCCTTTCTTGGCCAAGATCCAGGTACAACTCTTATGGGACAGGCCATGTTTAAAGATTTACGTTGGAATGATGATCCGGATGCCCAAACTTACATTCTTGATGAAGATGTTCCTGATGAATGGAAAACAAGCCAACAAACGCGGACGAAGACAACTGTTGCGATACCCAAAATTCCAGACTATTCTGATGCAATCAATAAACTTCAATTATTTAGACGCAAGGTTCAAAACAATTTGGAACGTATCAATGCCAATGTAAAAATGGGTAGCTATGCCTGGGTTGTCGGTCCTGAAAAAACAAAGGATGGCAAACCTATTCTTTATGCAGGACCACAAATGGGGTTTGATTCTCCGGCGATATGTATAGAATGTTCTATTGATGCTGGCGGCCTTAAAGTATCAGGAATGATGATTCCAGGCATTCCTGGCGTAATTCTGGGACGCACACCGCATCATGCCTGGTCTATGCAAGTAGGGCATGTACATTCAACAGATTTTTATTTTGATTTTGATCCAACCAAACCGGAACAAGTAGATAGAGCGGAAACAATCAAAATCATTGAAAAAGATGATTTAGAGTTACCGATCTTTAAAATAAATGGTCGTCCGGTTATATCTCCAATGCCTTTTAACCCAGCATCTTATACGCCATCCCAAACAAATCCTATTGTATCCTGGCGCTATTCCCATGTTGGTTATGAATTCAATATGGTTTCAGCAATGCTTGCTATGGCAAGAGCTAAAAGTATTGAAGAATTTGGTGATGGAATTGAGCTGCTAGGGCTCAGTCAACATTTTTGCTATGCTGACAAAGATGGTAATATTGCCTATTGGATGTCAGGTAGAGACCCTGTTCGTCCGAACGATCCAGTTGGGCTGGCCTATCAATTGCCACAGGGATCTGTACCAAATGTACCACAAATGGATTGGGATGAAAGTATTTTAAAAGATCGCTCCAAGCTAGTTAATCCAACCCGACATTATTTCGCTGGATGGAACAATAAATCTCATCCCTATTATTCAGGTTCCCCCAATAGTCTCGGGTATTTTACCGGTCCTTTTCATCGATCTCATATTATTTATGATTATCTTGATTCCCATAACAATCTTACCTATGAAGATGTTCGCGATCTTTCAAAGCATATTGCCAGCACAGATTCTATTGCAAAAGGTGGAAACGCCTGGCCCTTTGTGAAAGATCTTTTTTCGGCTGCTGTCGCATCGAATTCATCGGAAGAGAGACTTGAAGCAATAACACTCCTCAATGAATGGAGCAAACATGAGGATCTCAATGATTGGCGTAAGCAAGGTGGGCATTTCGTTAATGGAGAAAATGCCAACTGGGCGCAGTGCATGGATCGTACTGATGGTTGGATGCTCATGGATACATGGGTCAGAAAGGTTATTGAAAAAACTTTTTCTCAGTATCTTGATGTTTTAGCCGATCCTGAAGATGCTGGCGGTGAAAATGGTGCTGAAGGCGCAGAATCCAAAAAACTATTTTTTGGTAATGAATATCAACGCCGATTGTTGAATGTGATTATTAGAAGTTTTAAAGGGCGATGTAATTATGATTGGTATAACAATAACTTGCTGGCGCCTCCTGGCTCTGATCAATACACTGCTGCGGCTGTCGCCATGAAAACGAAAGCATATAGTATTATTGTTGAAGCGCTTGATGAGACTCTTGCTGATCTGGGTGAAAAACCCTGGGGTGTAAATAAAAGAGAATTAATTGAAATTAGTAATGCTGTTCTGAGCCAGCTTGTGGGTGATGCGATCCCGGGTTGGAAAATATGGCGAATTCCTTTTGGCTCAAGATCCACATATGCACAGTGTGTTCAGTTTGATATTAATGGGCCAGACCGAATCGAGAGCTTTTTTCCCCTTGGCCAGTCTACACTTATATACTGGCATATCTTGTTGTCTGAGGATGTAATGCGTTTTTTGGCGCCACATAAAACGACCTTATATCACAAGCACTTTTTTGATATGTCCATCAAATATTTTGATCGGTTTGTTCATCGCGAGTTTCCGCTTTTTAGCAAGTAACAATGGTCAAAGGTAATGGGCAAAAGCCCATTACCTTTTTCGTAGTTATTGATACGAAAGAAAGAATCATATTTATGTATCGGAAAAACAAAATCCTGCTTTGTATTTGGTTCAAGTGCAATTCCGCTTGCTAACGCGCGCGGCTCTGATAATTTCGGCAGCTTTTAATCTGAGCCGCGCGCGTTAGCAAGCGGGACTGTACTTGAAGCAAATATCAAACAGGTTTTCCGAAGACGCACAAAAGTTAGGCGGGCGCATTCCAAAAAAGTCGGACAAATAATTTCGAATCCGGTTAGCGCAGCGTAGGGCTAAAACCCATAGCAGTCAGGCTAAGCTCGACCGCCTGAAATTGTTCTCCCGCCTGGGGTTGAAA
>Ga0272440_1001560_pt1 | contig 18651 bp, 6 predicted proteins | sample SSMMMBAug17_FD_192440 | JGI IMG/M metagenome (GOLD analysis project Ga0272440, IMG submission 192440) | Marine sediment archaeal communities from Little Sippewissett salt marsh, Falmouth, MA, United States - SSM-MMB-Aug17 | ecosystem: Environmental > Aquatic > Marine > Wetlands > Sediment ...
ATAGATAACTATTTAAATTGATACGAATATATATTAGTTCAAAAACTAATAATTTAAGAATTTAAGTATGTATAAATAAATAATAAATTTTTATTGAAAATAAATTATTTACAATTGTTTTTTTTTTTAAATATACATTATCTAAATATTAAATTAAAAAATATTGTATGAGGTAAATATATGTTTCAAAATTTAGTACAAAATTTTATTAATACATTACTAAAAAATCCTGATTACGATGAAATCACAGACAAATTACAAAATGATTTTGATTATTTAGTTAATGAATTTAAAAAGATTAATGCTAAAGAAAATATTGATAATGACTATGTTAGAAAATATTTAATTGAATATACATCGCTTAAAGCTGATATTTCAATAAATATAGAAAATTTTGTGTTTGGTAGTCATGAAACAACTGTTGGTATAATTTTGGAAGATGCCTATGGTGGAATATCAGAAGATGATGATATTCTTTTTCCAAATCAAACAGAAGCAATTATGATAATTAAAAAATGTTACTTTAATTCTTATAAAATTAATGAACTTGAAAATTTTCTTAACAACCTTTTATATAAAAAAGTTAATTCTAATCATAGTACTAGATTTAAAGCAATTTTTTGGTTAACATATTTAGCTTTTGAATTATTTGAAAAAGATTGGCTTAATGCATGTACAAAAGGTTTTGATTATATAGACAATAAAATTAAAGAATTGTTAGATCATGCTATAAATGGTACTTTAGTTTCACAAAATGATGAATTTGATATAAGTGATTATGAAAAAGGTATATGGAGTGACGGCTTATTTTCATATCTTCAAGCTGAAATTAGCGTTAAAAAAGAAGAAAAAGAAATATCAAATCGAAAAAAATTTGTTAAAAATCTTAAACAATATTTAAATTTTGATAATAAATCTAGTATAAGATATTTAACACCAAAAAATCGTGAATGTATTTATCAAAAAGTATATGAAATAATAAGTACTTAAGAAAGAAAAAATATGAATAATAAAGATTTTACAAATTTACTTCCAGACTTATTTCTTGATTCAATTAGAAAGCAATTAATGATTGGTGCTTTGCCTGTTGCAACAGTTAAAGATTTATTGCATCCTTTGTTTGAGAATTATAACCAGATATTTCCAAAACTATCAGCATCGCTGCAATATGAGGTTAAAATAATTCTTTCATTATATCCTGAAATAATTGAAGAATACGAGATTAAAGATATAGTTACATTAAAATATTTAATATATTCTAAATATAAATCACTACGCAATAATACTATTAGATTTAAAAGAAATATTTTAAAACGTTATAAGAATATGTCTTTTGAATCTATTTATATAAAACCATTTCCCATAAAAAGAAAAAGACTTGCATGGGCTGTTGTATATTCCTGCATTATTATTGTATCAGGTTTATTATTTAATAAAATTATGTATAAAGATATCAATATTATCTCTCCAAATGATTTAATATATCAAATATCAGAATACTCTAATGATAAAATGTCATTTTCTTTGGATGATAACCAAAAACAAATTCTGGCATTTTCAAGTGCAGAATCAGAAAATGCCAATATTTCTAAATTAGGTTTTTTAATGGCTTCACTAGAAATTATTATTAATAAAGATAAACCAGAACAAATTCATACTATTTTAAATATGATTGAAAAAAATATTGAACCTTATACAGCTTTAAGTGAACCTTTTTCTAATTTTAAAGCAAATTTTCGCAATTTAAACATTAATAAACTTCAAGAAAAGTTTGAGTCATTTTTTAAACAAAAAAAATCTCTTGAAAGCTACAGGCTCGGTGAATGGTGTGCAATAGCAAAGGCAGTAATATTTTCAAAAAATATATCACTTATTCAGTCATATTTTCAAAATAAAGAAAGAATTAAAACAATTAAAAATTATTTAGATAAAATAGATGCACCCAAGAGTGCATCTAATAAAATCCAAAATATTTTTGAAATAACTAAAAAATACAGATTAGATGAAAAGGATTATCACATACTTAATAAATATATAACGAAATTTCAGTATATTATTTTAAACCAGTGAGGTACTATTATGAATTTTTTATACAATCTTATTAAGATAAAATGTAAAATTATTATTAATGTAATTTTTTTATTGTTATTAAATTTTAATTACTTACATGGACAATCTTTTGAAATTTCAGGTCAGATTATAAATGAAAAAAAGCCTCTTTCAAGATGCAAATTATCTGTTATTCCAAATAATGTTGAAATTATATCCGATGAAAATGGATTTTATCATGTACTTATTCAAAAAGGATGGTCTGGAAAAATTATTCCTGTAATAAACAAATATAATTTTTCACCACGCAGTTATCAATATATAAATATACAATCTGATTTAGTGCATCAAAATTATCAAGCTAAACTTCAGCCTGAAAATTATTTTTATCCGCCAAAAATAGCTGGGCCAAAAACAGGTAATACATGGGAAGCTCTTTCTTTTCATGCAAATACAAATCAGGATAACATTTCAGGTTTAAAATATCTTTTTATTTGGTGTGATCAAACTAAACCTGAATGGAGTGAAAATATACAGACTAATATATGGAAATATCCAGGTTACTATTGTGTACGAGTTAAGGTAAAAAATAATTTAGATCAGAATTCCAATTGGAGTGATTGTCATTTGGTTAAGATTAATGAAGACAAATTGGGTAACAAACCCCCAATAATACCTTCTATTAGCGGTATAACTAATGGTATTACTGGACTTGAGTATGAATTTTATGCAGCAACTCATGACCCAGATGGAAAAATACCAATTTATTATCGTTTCAAAATAGATAAATCCATAAGTGACTGGCAGTTGTCAAATATGTGGAAGCAAATCTGGAGTAAAGAAGGAACTTATATTATTCGGGCACAAGCAAAAGATAACTTCGGTGCTATATCAAACCAGTCTGATTATCATAGAATAAATATTGAAAAGGCATATACTCCTGAAAAACCACAGCTTATACTTTCACAATATTCAGTTTCACCTGGTTTATCAATTACTTTAAAAGCAAGAAGTATTGATGGCGATGGTGATAATATTTATGATAAAATTCAATATCAATTTGACTTTGGTGATAATTCAATCAGTGATTGGATTAGAAGTCAGAATCAATATGCATATGCAGATCATTCATGGTACACAACTGGTACTTATTGCGTAAAAGTTATGGCAAAAGATGATTCAGGTTTAAAATCGCCATATTCTGATTGTGTTGAACTTATAGTTAAATTCCCAAATTCTTTGCCTATAACCCCTACAATTAGTGGTCCTGAAATTGGATACACACAAACTGAATATGAATTTATTGTAAATTCTTTTGATGAAAATGGTGATGAATTAGAATACTTGCTTGAAATACAATCACAAGGAAATGAAAATCCAGATTTCAAAGAAGTAGTCTTTGATTGGCAATTATCAAATTCATTTCATTATTCTTTTGATATTGCTGGTAATTATATAATTAAAGCCGCTGTACAAGAAAAAGATAAATCTCATCCATGTAGATGGTCAAGCTGGTTTGATATTGCAATACATTCTAATAAAATTATTCCAAAAATTGAAATTGATTGCCCAACACCTTCATATTCTTGTAGTGATCGCTGTAATGGGAAATATCCTTTAGGCAAACCTTTAAAAATAATATGGGATAATTCAGGCGGTATCAACGAAAACCGCATTAAAAATGTTACAATTTTTTATTCAATCAATGAAAATAATTGGATTAAAATTGGTGAAAGTGATTCAAGCTCATTTGAATGGCAAATACCTCAAGATTTTAATTTTGATTACGCAAGAATAAAACTTTTTGCAGAATTTTCTATTGGAACTGCGGAAACTATTAGTGAACCACTTGCTTTTTATGACCCCAGTCTTCCAAAAATTCAAATAAAGGTAGAATCAGATAAGTATTATATTAACGAGCCAGTAACTGTTCAATGGCAAATTGAGTGTGCAAGCGGATACGAAATTGAAAATGCAAAATTAGAATTTTATAAAGTTGATGATACATACAAAACTATTGAACATTTGAACAAATTGCAGGCACAACATGGTTCCTTTACATGGACACCCGACAACTGTCGCTATCAAACCAACAGCGGACAGTTTTATATTCATGCAAATTGCAGTAATTGTCAGGAAAACGAGGCTTTGACTGACAAATTTTCAATTCAATTTCGACCAGATATCTCAAACAATTGGAATAAAACAGAATATGCTTTGGAAATAAAACCAAACCCTGATTACTTTCAATATTTAGAAAAGCCAAATTTGTTCGTTGATTCTAAAAATAATATTCATGTAATTGCAATATATAGAGAATCTTCAAAAGGAATTAATAAAGGTCAGTACCAGATATATTATCGCAAAAAGAGTTTAAATACTTTTTGGGAAAATTTAGAACAGGCAACTAATTATCCTGTCTGGGAAAATAATCATTACCAAATTGATTCTCCTGATATAGCTGTTGATTTTAATGCAACCCCACATATTGTTTATAAATATACTCCTCCTAAAAGCGAAGTTACTCAAATATACTATTCTCAAAAAAAAAATAATTCATGGACAGAACCTGAGAATTTATCTGAAATAACTGAAAACTATACCAATTATCCTAAAATTATAGTTAACCAAAACAATGATGTTTATGTATTCTGGCGAGAAAAGTATAAAGGAATTTTATTCAGGGTTCAAAAAAATAGTATATGGTCTAAAAAAGAAGTTATACCAAATATTTATGATAATTATGATATTACAATAGATAATGAAGATATCATACATATTGCTGGAAGTTCAGCAGAATCTAAAACATATTATCTTACGCTTAATGGTCAAGAATTTTCAGAACCAGAATTAATGTATGATTCAAGCTTATCAAATAACATTAAAATATTAGCTTCAAATCAAAATATTTATATTTCTGACGGCTGGGGAACAACACTCAAACTTTTTAGAAAAATCAACAACACATGGGATATGGATATATTTCAAATACCTGAAGCAAATTCAAAAAGTTTTTTTATGTTTAATGATAAAAATAGCAATTTACATATTATTTATTCAGGTAATCATAATTATTGCGATGTCATGATGGAACGTATCTTGGAAAATAATGAATGGCAAAATTATCAACCTGTCTCAAATTATTTTCTTACAAATATATACACCATTTCAAATAATACACAAATTTCTGGTATTGTTTGGGATGGACGCTTTGAAAATCAAGATATTATATTTTTTTCGTTTTTATCAATTAGTGATTGATTAATGGTTAAATTAAATAAAGGAGTAAAATATGAAAAAATTTATTTTAATTTTTGTACTTATTAATGGAATATTAATTTCTAATGCTTTTGGAAGCTATGATGATTATCAATATAGTTATTATGATGAGCCTGCATGCGGTGATGATGGTATTTGTTTAACATTTCAATTGAGCGAAGATGCAAAAACATTTAAAACATTTGTCACAAAACAAAATGATTCAACATTTAATGAAAGTGGAACTGCCTCGCTTTACTGGAGAGATGAAATCAGTCTTGTTGAATTAGTTGAATTTGAAGCAGGAACATCTCAAATTAACTTTGATTTTAATGATCCAATCATGAAAGGTCATTCTGGACGTGGCAGTTATTTTGTTAAAATTATTACTGCAGCTGATCAATATTTTTTAACAGAAAGAATTTATATGGATGTTAATTATTTAACATCATGTTCAACAGAATTTGATGGAGGTGATGTAAATATTTGGTGGTCTTCAACCAGTGGAACAAGTGTAAAAAATTATCTTAGTTATTATGTACCAGATGGAGTTGGATATTGGACATTTTATACTGAAAAAAAAGAAGGGTATTTAATTTCAGTCAATTGCCCTTATGAAAATTTTGATACAACATATCAATGTAAATATGAAGAGCTTGAAGATACATATCGTTTTACTGCAGCTACTGGATTTGACCTGGTAGTAAAATATGAGCCACAATTTTTTATTATATCTGGAAATATTACTTCTGAAGGAAATGTTGGAATTGGTAATGTCGATATAACAGGTTTTCCAAATACTCCAGATACTGACTACAATGGATATTATGAAACCACAGTTCCATATGGATGGTCAGGAACTGTTTATCCTGAAATATGGGGATATACATTTGTACCACAGTCAATTACATATTCAAATGTTACATCAGATATGGCACAAAATTATTCAATTATTGAAGAAAATAAGGCTTGTTTGAGTTTGCCTCCAAAATATATAAACCAGAATGAAACTGGTACCTTTGGATTAGACCTTGTTAATAATATTTCTGTAAAAGAGGGTACAATTGAATTTACATATGATGCAGCTGCTGGCTTTGATATTGTAGAAATAACTTTGACAAAACGAATGGATAATTTTTCTGCATCTTTTTCAAAAGATGAAAATGATTTACAAAATGTTATTGTTAAATCTCAGTTTACATCAAATGAAGGGAATTACATAGAACCTGGTTCTGGAGATATAATCACATTTATTTACACAACTAATCCTGATGCTAATGAAAACATATTATTACAGTTTACTGAAAATAATGTTTTAAAAAATAAAGATAATGAAGATATTCAATTAAAAAAAGAACAAGGAACTTTTACTTTTTATCAGGAACAAGATACTGATCAGACTATCAAAATACAATCTACAATTATTGCACATGAGTTTCATTCAAGCATGAAAATTGCCGGCTATGGCGATTATGTATATTTGTTAGTTGATAGTCAAAAGAATAGTCTGGCAAAATTTTATGTAAGTAAAGATCAAGGAAAAAGCTTTGACAGCGGGAGAATAATTGGTTCAGAGGTTAAGTATATTGAGCTTAAAGTTGGTTCAAATGGACATATTCATATATTTTGGGATAATTTTGCACGTAATTTAAATTATATGAAAAGTACTGATAATGGAATATCATTTTCAAAAACAAGAGTGTTAAACAAAGAAAATACTGAGTATAAATCAGGTACTGATTACAATTGTTTTATAGATCAATATAATAATATCTATTTTATATTTCAACATTCCTCTGGTCAAAAACGAGATATTTCATTTATTAAATCAGAAGATGATGGAGAAACATTTTCCGAACCTGTTCAAGTGACATATAATGAAATTCAAGAAGATCAACCAAAAATAATTGCTTTTAATGGAATTATTTATATTACTTATTGGGATTTATCTTCACAAAATATTTATTTAATGAATAGTTCTGATAATTTTGCAAAACAGCAAATTGTAAATAAGAATTCTGTTGAGTCTTCTGGTTATGATTTTGCTATCAATAAATATGGATATTTATTGATACCTTATTCTGCAATAGTTGGAGATGATATTGAATTACTTATGGCAAGAAGCCTTGATAAAGGAGAATCATTTGATCACTCATTAATAACAAGTTCATCAATTAGAGAACAGACATATCCCCAAATATATACATTTAATAATGCTATTCATCTATCATGGACTGATAGGCGAAATAATAATGCAGATATATACTATACACGAAGTATTGATAATGGTGATTCATATGAAGTGGATATAAATGTTTCACAACAATTGGAATATCAATCAGGCAGTGATATTATTGCAGATAACTTCCGAGTATATATAATTGCGTCAAATCAAAATGATACGCCCTATTCAACAGATTTATATACACTAACTTTGTTAGATAAAACCCCACCCAAAATTCATATCAAAACACCAACAAATCTATCAAATCCCAATAACCTTACAAAAATTACTGGTACTGCAAAAGATGAAATCAGTGGTATTTACGAAGTAAAAATTCAAGTGTTTGATGGAAAAAAATATTGGAATTCTAATAATCACCAATGGCAGCAGCAGGAAATCTGGCTTGAATGTGAAGGTACTGAATCGTGGATTTTTGATAAATCTATTCAATGGTCCGAAAATGTTTCATCATATACCATCACAGCAAAGGCAACAGATCCTTCTGAAAATGCAGCTTATACATCTATCAATTTAATTTTACCCAAATCAAATATTACATGTAATATTTCAGATGAAAAAATTATTGTTGGTGAATCTGTTTATGTTAATGGTGAAATATATTTTGAAAATAAAGAGTTATCATTGGGTAATCAAAATATAAAAATAATTCTAAATAATACCAATGATAATTCAATAAAGGAATTTTCTGTACAAACAGATTCTAATGGACATTATCTGCAAAAGATAAGCTGCTCTGAAATTAACGCGTCTGGAATATGGTCTATTAGTGCTAAAATTAATGGTAATACAAACTTTATAGGATCAGATAGCTTAACAAAACATTTATCTGTTGAAAAAGCCATACCAAAATTATTACTTGAAACAAGTATTCAAAGAGTAAAATATAATCAAACTATTAAAATAAATGGTCAAATAAAACCTGAAATATATGATTTCCCTGGTTGCAATAACAATATTCCAGTTATACTTGAAATTAAACATGAAAATTCAGAGCCATATTTTTTAACAGCCATTACATACAATTCATATGGTCAATTTCGTGAAGAATATACATTTGATAAATTAGGAAAATGGTTTTTGACTGCTCATTTTGCAGGTAATGATGGATATTATACAACAACAACTCAGAATTTAAATATAGAAGTTGTTGAAAACGTTGGTTATGCGATTATTATTCAAGGAAAAAGTCCTAATAATGAAGGAATATTGTCCCATGAAAAAACTACTGATTATGTATATAAACAATTACGCAATAGAGGCTTTGGTCATGATGATATTTACTACCTGAAATATAACTCAAATACAAATAATGAACAATCAATAGAAGTTGATGGTGTGCCAACAAAAGAAAAAGTACAGGATGCAATTACTCAATGGGCAAAAGATAAAATGGAGGCAAACCCTGGAAATCTTTATTTAGTAATGGTTGACCATGGTCTAAATAATAATTTTGTAATTGTCAACGATGAAACTGATATAAGAGACGCAATTACCTCTGATGAACTTTCCAGTTGGTTAAATACTCTTCAAAATAGTTTTGAAACGCAGGATGCTAAAGATCAGAAAATTATTGTTATTTTGGGTTTTTGTTATTCTGGATCATTTATTAATAATATTTCAGGTGATAATCGTATTATTATCACAAGCGCAGCACATGATGAGCAATCTTATAAAGGCCCAAAAGACCAGGATGATATCCGACAGGGTGAATTTTTTGTTGCGGAATTATTTTACCAGATTGGTTTAGGTAAATCACTTTATAATGCTTTTATAACAGCAACGAACTCAACTGAAATATTTACAACTTCAAATAATACACCATTTCATCCAACATATTCAGACTATGCACCACAGCATCCTCTCTTAGATGATAATGGTGATAAAAAAGGCAGTAATCAATTAAATGAACTTGGCGGTGATGGTGATATTAGCAATAAAATAGTTATTGGTGCTGCTTCATCAGAAACTAATGCTTTAATGGATGCTTCTATAATTAAAGTGCCTGATACAATTATATTAGATTCTAATACAACAAGTGTAGAGCTTTGGGCAGAGGTTGATATGCCTGAAAATGTTCTGGCAATTTGGGTAGAAATCAAAAAAGCAGACTTCTCTATAACTGCGCAAAGTGAGTCTGAACAGATTACAATGGCTCTTGAAAAATATTATGGAGAAATTATTTCTGAAACTAATCATGCCCAATGGAATAATTTAATAGATGTATTTCAAGGATCTGGATTATATCGTGCCTATTATTTTATTAAAGATAGTAAAACTGGAAATGTTTCACAAATTAAGCAAACCAAAATATACAAAAAGAAAAAACCCGATGAAAATCAACCACCAAATGATTTTAATCTGGTATATCCAAAAAATGATTCTTTAGATCAACGTACAAATTTATTTTTAATATGGGAAAAAACACAAGATCCAGATGGTGATAAAATTGAATATACTGTAATTTTATCAAAGGATAATCAAAATTTTTTACCTGATGATAATAATCTTATCAAGAAACAAGGTATTGATTCAAATTCATGCTTTGTAAAACTTCCTGAAAGATGGGATTTAAGTACAGTTTATTGGAAGGTTCAAGCTATTGATGCTTTTGGTGCTGTTACTGAATCAGAAGTTTGGAATTTTAAGCCGGATGATAAAAATTTAATTACATTATGTTTAGAAGTTGAAGCAAGATCAATTTGTAATAATAATATTTTAGAAATTAATGATAGTAATGTAAGCGTAACTGGAAAAACAAATGATTTTCAAATTCCTTACTTTTGCTCTCCAACAAAAAATCCGGAAACACTTAATGAAAATTGGGAAATTATTATTAAATATAAAGGATATCATCATATATCTAATAAAGTAACAGTTAAACAGCCTGTTAATGGAATATTTTCAAAATATAATGCTAAATTAACACCATTGGCAAATATTGATTGTAAAATTGGATTGAAAAATGCCATTTTATTATTATTAAAAATTATTGCTGAAAAAAATAATTTAACTCAGATAAATATCAATGAAATTGATAAAATAAACTTGGATGATGTTATTTATGTATTGCAGCAAGTTGCAGGTATCAAACAAATAACATCCTGTAAGAACTTCCATGACTAGTGGTAACAACAATACATGAAAGTTCTTTTTTTATAAACACTCGCTGACGCTCGTGGCTCTGATTCTTTTATACAATGCCTTTCAGAACCACGAGCGTCAGAGAATGAACATATTGAATTTGCTTATAAATTTTAGACTTTTATATAAAAATATAAGATGAAAAAAAAATTATTTCTTATTATTTCTCTTTTATGTCTTTTTGAATTTAACAAATTATATTCAGATGAATCTCAAAATATTGTTTCAGATAGTACAACTAATACAAGGATTACTTATAGTGATAAAACTTATGATATTCGAGGAGGTCAAGTAAAAGGGAAAAATTTGTTTCATAGCTTTACAGACTTTAATTTAATTAATGGTGAAAAAGCAAAATTTTATGATGATGGTTTTATAAATAATATAAGTAGAGTTACAGGAAAAAAGCAATCAATAATAAATGGAGAAATTTCATCGCATGCTGTAAATTTTTTTTTCATTAATCCAAATGGAATAATTTTTGGGCAAAATTCAAATTTAAATATCACAGGATCCTTTTATGCAAGCACATCAGATTATCTTATATTTAAAGATAAAATTAAGTGGTCTGTTGACGCTGGAATAAATTCAACTTTTTCGACTGAACCTGTTTCTTCATTTGGATTTATAGATAGGAATATCAAAGATATTAAAATCCAATCAGCAATATTAAATGTATCTCCCCAAAACAAAATAGCTATTATTGGCGGTAATATTAATATAGAAAAATCAGAGTTAAAAGCACCAGCAGGCAATATTATTTTAGCAAGTATCAAATCTACCGGTGAATTTAAATTAAATATTGATCAAGATAACTTAAATATTTTTGATGAATTGGGTGATATTAATATAAATAATTCAGTGATTAATATATCTGGTATGAATAATGATAATAAAGGATTAATTCACATTCAATCGAAAAATTTTTTTTTATATAAATCTAGTATTGCTGCAATGTCTATTAATGGAGCTGGTGGTAATATTCAAATCTATACAGATAATAACTTATTATTTTCTGATGAAAGTCGTATCAATATTAGCACATATTTGAATAGCGTAGCTGGTAATATTTCAATAAACACAAAAAAAGCAATTTTTGAAAATAGCGGAATAAGTTGTCATAGTGATTTTGGCAGTAAAGCCGGTTTATTAGAAATTAATGCTAAAGAATCTTTATTTTTAAAAAATAGCTCAATTACTGCAACAGCGTATGATAACGCAAGCAAAGCAGGAGATATAATTATAAATTCTGAAAAAGTAACAATTGAAAATTATAAAATTAGATCAGAAACAGAATCAGATGTTCCAGGTGGGAATATAATTTTCAAAAATCTTGGTGATCTTAAACTAAAAAGTGTAAACATTACAACAGAAAGTCATACTGAAACAAAAAATGCATATGGCGGGGATATATTATTATCAGGAAATATAAAAAATATTTATTTGTTTGACAGTAAAATTACAACAAGTGTTAAAAATGGCATTGGTAATGCCGGCCACATATCAATAAAAAAAGCCGATACAGTAGTTTTAAGCAAAAGCAAAATTATTACACAAGCAGATAAAGGTGCTGGAGGCGATATTGAAATTATTTCTGAAAATTTTATTCAATCAACTGACAGTACAGTAGATGCATCTTCTCGACTTGGTGTTGATGGTATTGTAAATATTTCTCCTGATGAAAGTATTGGTCAAAATTTAAATGTTCTATCCAATACGCCACTTAATAAAGAAAAATGGCTGTCTAAAAAATGTACACAATGTTCAGATCAAACTAATAATTCTTTAGAATATGAATATGTTAATGGTGCTCCAACACCATTGGATGATTGGCAGGCAAGCCCTCAATTACCTTTTCAATCAAAACTTATTGCAAATGTTCCTGAAATTAAGCAAGGGGAAGAAATATTCAGCAAAGGTCATTTTAATCAAGCAATTATTCTATGGAATAAGGCAATAAAAAAAATTACAAATAAAAATAATCCTGTATATCCTTTATTATTGCTTTATATGGCAAAGGCATATCAAAATATTGGTAAATATCAAAAAGCCATCTCAACCATTGCAAAAATTTTGCCTTATGATATCAATGACGAACTTTCCATAAAAAAAATTTTATCAGATTATGATTTTAATCGCTACCCTGCTTCTATAAATGCACTTATTTTTAACAGATTAAGTGATCTTTCATTGGTGTTTGGAAAAATTAATAATGCAGAAACATCAGTACAAATTGCGTTAGAGCAAGCAAGAATTGAGAATATACCATATATACTTGCATGTGTTTACAATAATAAAGGCAATATTCAAATAGCAAATGACCGAAGAGATGATGCATTAAAATACTATGAAGAAGCTGCTAACATTCTTGAATCTATTAAAAATATCCCATCATTTATGATTCAATCAAAAGTTCTTTTGAACTGGCTTCGATTAAACTTTAATAATCCCTATTATGACCAGATAGAGATTAATACAAAATTTAATACTGCAATTGATGTGATAAATAAGCTTACTGATTCTCATCAAAAATTTTCAGATATTTTATCTCTTGGTTTACTAACTAACAATAATAAAATAACTAATCAATTGTTTCTACAAGCATTGTCTATTGCCAAAAAAAACAAGGATTTGAAAAGCACTTCTCTTGCTTTTGGATATCTATGCCATAATTTATTAACAAAAAACTGGGAAGAAGATATTGAAAATTTTAATAAAACAATAAAAATTCTAAAGGATTATAATCGAAAAGCTGTCTTTTATGCACAATCATATCCAGAATATTTGTATATCTGGCAATGGCAGCAAGCTAGATTGTTAAATGTTTTATACAAAAAGGGATTATTAGATAAAGATAAGGATAAGGATAAGGATAAGGATACAGAAAATATAAATCTTATTTTGAAGTCATACTCTAATGCCTTAAATACTCTTACGCCCATTAAGTCTTGTTTTATAAATGGTTTTCATGGAAACATTTCAAAAAGAAAATATTTTAAAACACACATTCGTCAACTTTTTCTTGAGTATATTGCTTTTTTTCTTGATATGCCCAAACCAAATGAAAATGATTCTAAAAAGATAATAGCTCAATACGAAAAATTAACCGAAAAGATAATTACACAACTTGAAAAATTAAAAGAATTAGAAATTGATAATTATTTTGACGATGAATGTCTGGTTTATTTACAAAGCTTGAAAAAGAAACAAAGAAAAAGCACATCCAATTCAATTAATAATGAAACAGCGATTTTATACATAATTGACTTAAATGACCAATTCGCTGTATTTTTAAAAATAAATGGAAAAATATTTGTTAAAAGAGTTAATAACAAAAAGTTTTTAGATAAAGCACAAACTTTTATTGCCTGTATTAATCGTATATCTGATGATTATAAAAGAAATGCAATATTCTTTTACGATAACATTATAAAACCATTTGAAACGCAATTAAATGAAGTAAAAACTATTTTGATAGTTCCGGATGGAATATTTCGAACTATACCTTTTGCAGCTCTTTTTAATAATGATAAAAATGAATTTCTGATTGATAAATACGCCTTATCTATTCTTCCATCTAAAGAACTGGCTGATTCTGAACCTTCAGCAATTACAAAATTATTAAAATTAAAGAATACCTGTTTAGAATATAATAAAAAATTTGTTATGGTAAATGGATTATCTAAAAAAAAATATGATAATTCAGAAATAAAATATGTTAAAGATGAAGTCAAAAGTATAACTCAACTGATAGGCGGTCAGCTTTTGTTAGATGAATTTTTTACAGAATCTAAATTTAAAGATTTTTTTCAACAAAATGATTATTCAATAGTTCATATTGCAACACATGGCAAATTTGATAATTATGCCAGTAACTCTTATATTCAGACTTACGATAAAAAAATCAATTTAGATAAAATAGAAACATTAATGCGATGCGTAAAATATAGAGATAATCAGATTGAATTACTGACATTAAGTGCATGTCAAACAGCATTAGGAGATGAATGGGCTGCTATGGGGCTTGCTGGTGTAGCTTTAAAAGCAGGCGTTAAAAGTGCTATCGCTTCTTTTTGGTCAGTTGATGATAAAACTACATCTTTATTAATGAAGTCATTTTATCAAAATTTATTTGGAAACTCCCAAATTTCAAATAAGCCTCTTACAAAAGCAGAAGCATTACAAATGGCTCAAAAAAAAGTAAAAAATGATTTAAAATTAAATCATCCCCATCCATACTATTGGGCAGGCTTTTTGTTAATTGGCAACTGGTTATGATAAAGGAAATTAAAATGAAAAATAAAATAAAATTACCAGTATTAATATTTATCATCAGCCTGTACTGTTTATCTTGCATTAGGATGGATTCAAAAGATAAAAAAATTATACAACAACCAAATTTATTTAATTATAACACAATAAATATAAATAAGAAAAAACTGAATTTTTCCCCAGCTTATAATAATTCAGGTAATTATTATAAAAAAGAATATGAAAAATTAGATGACGTCCATGCAAAAAAATATCGAACAATATTTGAACGAGTTAGAAATGTTGCTGATGAAAGTTCAAACAGGATACCTCGACTTATCCTTTTAAAAGAAAATGTAAGCCCATATGTTTTTTCACTGAGTGATGGCTCAATAATTATATGCAAAAAGGTCATTGACCTGTGCTACTTTCAAGTAGATGAATCACTTGGAGATGCCAGAATGGCATTTATTATTGGTCACGAATTAGCTCATCTGGCCAGAGATGATTTCTGGCTTTTAGATAAAAGAAACTTTGCTGATTCCAATATAATAGATAATAATAAGATTCAAAAAAATCAAGAAATAAGAGCAGATGCTTATGGCTTTATATATGCATCTATTGCAGGATTTCCTGTAAACAAAATGGTTGAAAATAAAAAAATTGATTTTTTTTATGAATTTTCTGACTATATATCAGAAAGAAACAAAACTAATAGTATGCAAACGTTTGCTTCTCATCCTGAACCACAATATCGTGGAGAAGCTCTTTATCAAAGAATTTTAAAAGTAAAAGAAAATGTTGAAATATACAAGTCAGCAATAAGGTTATTTCAATTGGGAAAATATGATCTTGCTTTAGATTTTTTTAGATATTTCTGCGAGCTGTATCCATCACGAGAAGTTTTTAATAACATGGGGCTGGTTCATTATGAAAAAGCAATTAACATGCTTGCAATATGTGATGATGATTTGGCTTATCGTTTTTATTTAATTAATATTTTAGATCAACGCACAAGAGCAGAAATGTTTTTAAAACAAAGAAGTAATGAAAAATGTTTACAAAATGAAAGTTTTAAAAACGAAATCGAAGAAGCAATTCGTATGTTTAAAAGAGCCTGTAAAAAGGATAAAAATTATTTACCATCAAAAATAAATCTCTCCTCTGCTCTTATAGCGACAGGTTATAAACCATACTATATTAGCGCAGAAAGCATACTTACTGAAGCTCAACAAAAAAACAATGATAAAAAAATATTAAATAATCTTTCATTAGTTCGTTATTTAATTAATCCTGACTATTATTATGAAACAGCTATTAAAGATCTAAGAAATATATTAGCACAATATCCTGACTTTTATCCAGCTCAATATAATCTGGCAAGAATGCTTTCAGAAAAAAATGGTTATGATGATTTGCAATCAATTCAAGAATGGAATACCTTTTTGAATATGGGTAGTGGTGGACAATATGACTATATTGCACATCGTTTGCTTAATAATGAACAAATTAATATAAAAAAATATGATCAAAATTTTTCGGATTTTAATGTATATACATTGATCATGCCTGAATTTGTTACTGATGACATAGATAATCGTATAATTAATAATGAAATAAATAAAAAACCATTGTCTTTTGGTGATACATGGGACTTTTTTTATATAAATAAAGAAATTACTGCACTAGTCTTTGACCGAAGTGTAATTTATGTAGAATACTTATATAATCAACAACAAAATATTCAAACAATAAAAGATAACTTCGGGCCTCCCAAAAAAATACATTTCAATATAGAGAATACGCAAACATTAGTTTACGATAAATTTGCTTTAGACCTTAATGGCGATAACATTATCAAATTTATTCGTTATCAAAAATAAAAACCTTATACCATCAATTATTTAATAAACTTTTCTGTCTTATAACAATTATAAAAAAAAATATACAGTATCAACCTATAAAATTCATTTTGATATATGATGTTTTACATAAATTCGTAACTAATCATATAAAAAAGAATTAAAATAAATATTTATGTATGGGTTAATACTGTTTTCCTTCCAATTTCGTTTTACTGCAAAAAAATAAACATAAATAATAAAATTAATCTATTTAATAATTAAAAAAAAATGAAATATATTCGTGCACCATAATAAATTTCAATAAAATCACCAAAAGGACAGGATTAAAATCAGGTCTGAAAAAATTTTAAAAGAAAAAATTTTGTAATTATTTCATAAATGAATGTTAATAGTTGATGATTGTTATCTACTATTAACATAAAAATGGAGGTTTAGTATGTTAAAAATAACAAAAAAAAGTTTAATACGTTTTTCATTACAGATAACTGTATTAATGTTAATTTTGGTATTAGGAATACAATATTCATTTGCAGATACAAGATATGGTTATTCCAAATTCAGAAGTTCCAATAAAAAAGAAACGTCATTTAATAAAAAATCAAGAAAAAGTATTAGAGATTATTATAGAGTATCCCAGCTAACATTAACAAACAAAGTAAGAGATTCAGATTATGCTATAACTGGAGATCGAATCTCAAAATTTTCAACTACTCAATATTCAACATTATATCTTCATCTTGAATTTCGTGATACAGAAAAAGATTTTACAGCAACATTAAAATTTAAAGATAGAAAGGGAAATGTTGATTTTGAATATAGTTATCAAATCGAAGCATGGTATGACTGGTATAGAGTTTACATCTATACAGATTTTCCTTTAGGGCATTTACCATCACAAGAAATTAATGGCGAGTTATATGTTAATGGACAATATATCAATAAAATATCTGCATACAGAATTGGAAATCTTTATAAAAGTAAAAGTACAAGCTTACCTGACACACTTAACGAAGGCGAAACATATAATTCTAAAATAACATTTACAAATCTGGTTAGTGCCGGGTCACTTAAGGCTTCAATTTATAATGGCAGTAATATTGTCAAAGAATCAAGTATTAATACAATTAATCTTAGTTCATTTAGATATTATTCTACATACAATTGGTCTTCTTCAATAAATAATATGCCTTCTGGAAATTATACAGTCAAATTACAAGGAAAATTTGATACTAGAAATTGGGAGGTAATTGATTCAAAACAAATAAATGTAAAAGCATGTAATACATATTATCGAGATGCAGATGGAGATGGTTTTGGTAATAAAGCATCTTCTTATAAATATTGCTCCAATTATCCACCAAATGGTTATGTTAGCAATTCAAATGATTGTAATGATAACAATCAAAACATAAATCCTAATACAAAATGGTATAAAGATATAGATGGCGATGGCTTTGGTGATAGTAATAACTTCAAACAGGCATGCACCCAGCCTGAAAACTATGTTTTAGACAGCTCTGATCAATGTATTTCTGATAAAAATAAAAAGACTCCTGGTAATTGTGGTTGTGGTGTTGATGATTCAAACTATATAAAATATTACTCAGATATAGATAGAGATGGCTTTGGTGATATTAATAACTTCAAACAGGCATGTAATCAGCCTGAAAACTATGTTTTAGACAGCTCTGATCAATGTATTTCTGATAAAAATAAAAAGACTCCTGGTAATTGTGGTTGTGGTGTTGATGATTCAAACTATATAAAATATTACTCAGATATAGATAGAGATGGCTTTGGTGATATTAATAACTTCAAACAGGCATGTAATCAGCCTGAAAA
>Ga0272440_1001561_pt1 | contig 18635 bp, 17 predicted proteins | sample SSMMMBAug17_FD_192440 | JGI IMG/M metagenome (GOLD analysis project Ga0272440, IMG submission 192440) | Marine sediment archaeal communities from Little Sippewissett salt marsh, Falmouth, MA, United States - SSM-MMB-Aug17 | ecosystem: Environmental > Aquatic > Marine > Wetlands > Sediment ...
GAAAATTCGAAGAAACATATTTCATTATACGTCCTTTAATATATCATAAATTCTGTTTACTCTAAGAATCATGAATAACAGGATCAATGGCCTGCAAGGAAGATTCCAGTTCCTCGACACGTTGTTTCAAGGCCGCCATTTCTTCACGCATCCGCCTTACAGGGCCAATTTGATCCAATGAGGATTGAACAAAATTATCAACTTTTTTGTGAACAAATCTGTCCACTTTATCCACTTTCTGTTGTATGTGCTCAACACCGTCGCTGACCGTTTTATTGCCAGCACGAATCAGATCATGCAAAAGATCAATGGATAAAAAAGATTTCCCCTGACGGCCTTCCTCAGAAATAATATGCGTCAAAATCTGACCGGTTAAGTCTTCAGATGTTTTCTTATCAATAACGCGAATTTTTTGACCTTCACGAATCCATGATGCAATCTTTTCCAATGATACGTAAGTGCTTTCTTTTGTATCATACAGCTTTCGACTGCCATATCGTTTGATGAGTCTGGCCATGCTTTCCATTGTGTATCTCTCCCTTTTAATATACGGGTTGATTTCTCAATTATGAAGCTGTTGCAAATTTAGGCATGGGCACATTATGCAACAGGCTTCCCAGGTATTCTTTCATATTGGTCAAGACTTGTTGATATTTATTGCGAATATCTTGAACAGGCTGCTTGGTTTGCCATTGAGCAACTTTCTCAACCATTTGCTGACCTTCCTGGCTGACTGTTGCGATTGCCCCCAATGATGCCAACCAGGCTGAACGGGAATAGTTTAAGATATTTGCCTGTAATGTTTTTATTGAAATCATGAATCCTCCTTATTTATTATAATCGGTTAATTGTCATCAATTATACACGCTGATTAAACGACGTGTTCATTACCTCCTATATGCACAACGTCCCCATATCACATGGTCTGGCGTATCCAGCAGCAGCTGGACGAGAAAATAACAACATTATGGTAAATTGCATGATGTTATGTATTTCTGTGCAAAAGGATATCGTTTCTTGTTTAATCTGTTTTTGATAGGCCCGAATACGGTCGTTTCGGTACTTTACATACTTTATTACCGAATTCAGAGATTGAAAAACAGATTGTTCAATGTAGCTGTTCACAGACGTCAATCGTTGGTGGTTTACCTGTTTGAACGCCTTGAATTCAGCTATGCGTTTATGAAGTATATTTTGACTTTTCATGATTTTTTCTCCTTCATATTTTGTTAACAGTACACGTCATGATGCACCAGTTAACCAATTATTCATCAGGCCCCACCATGATGCCGTGATAGATTAAAATAACGCACTGCGGCATAAATGTCAAGCTCTTTTTTCTGCGATGCGGCATTTATTTTGTAACTACTTATAATATATTAGAATAGTATTTAGAATTGATAATCCATTTCAAAAGGTTGAATTTGATCAAGTGCCGTTTGAACCTTTCTTTTGAAACTGACATTTGATGAATATCGAATGGCTTGATGATAATGCTGAACAGCCACTGGATACTTCTGTTGTCTGACATAGATTTGAGCTAATTCATAGTGGGCTTCAGCAAACCTTGGGGCAAGCCGAACAGATTCTTTGAAGGAAGATATGGCACTTGCGTATCTTTTTTTTGCGGCATAAGCCTGTCCCAATCCTCTATGTGCAATGGCAAATTCGTAAAACATATCAATGGAACGTTTATAATATGAGATGGCTTTATCATAATCGTTCATGGCAAGGTAGGTACGTCCTAAATTTGCCAGTGGAATATGAGGCGTGGCATAGATTAGATCATTCAGCGTTTCATTAAAACATTGAATTGCTTTGAGATATTTTTTATTTTCCAAATACGCAATTCCAAGATTATTGATGGCATTTGGGTATTGGGGTTTAATTTTGATTGCTTTTTTAAAGTGATCAATCGCTAGATCTGATCTTTTTTTTCCCAAATAGGCCAGCCCCATATCATTTTGAATGTATGGATCACACGGTGCCAGTCCCTGTGCTTCAAACAATGTTCGCAATGCCGAATTAAAATCTCCCTGACGCAAGTATGCTTCCCCAAGATTTTTTAGCGATTCCGCCTGTTTCTTTTGAACCTGATTTACAGATTGACACCCCCATACAAGAAATACAATCAATATTAATGATAGGGTTGGAATCAGGTTGTGCGTTTTTTGAGTTGAAGACATGATGCTATTTCCGCTGATGTTTTATCTACAAATATTTGAAATTTTTCTGGATCTAACTGAGTTCCAGGTGTAGGAACCGGCGCTTCTTTTGGAGATATTAATTCAGGATTATTTTGAAGTTCTATTTTGGGATTAATTTCGAATTCCGGTAAAAATGTATTTTGGAAGTATTGATCCTGAAATCCGGCAAACTTCAGTGCATGTGCTGTCGAATCCAAAACCACTCGATATTGATTATCTATGATTTTATTATCAATCGCACAAAGCATTCCAGCCAGACATTCCCCGCCATGTGTACAGGCAATATGACCATTGTTATTGGCCATTATCTGAGAATCCATTATTTGTTGTTCAGTTACCTGGACGAAAAACACATTTTCTTTGCCAGACATTTCATTGTAATGATTGACCCTGTCAATGACACGAGGCATGGAGACCGGATTGCCAATCATGGCAGCCTGGGCCACACTGGGTTTCACTGTTACAGGCTTAAAAATTCTTTTTTGGATATCTTTTTCTTGATAGTAACGAAAAACCGGGTCCGCATGATTTGATTGCACACCAATAATTCGAGGCAACTCTTTTATAATGCCTGCATCAAAAAATTTGATAAATCCATTCATTACTGCAGTGATGTTGCCTGCATTTCCAATGGGAACAACCAGTGCAACCGATGATAGTTCATAATCAAAATCTTGTGCAATTTCATAGGAATATGACTCCTGACCCAATATTCGCCAAGCATTTTTCGAATTCAACAGAGCCACATGATATTGATCTGCCAGTGCTTCAACCACTTTCATGCAATCATCAAAAACACCGGGGATTTCAAAAACTTTCGCCCCGCTTCCAAGGGGTTGAGACAATTGTTGTGGGGTCACTTTCTTATGCGGTAAAAGAACGGCTGTTTTAATATGAGGAGCAAGATATGCACCATATAATGCAGCGGCTGCCGAAGTATCACCCGTAGATGCACAAACAGCAAGAACTTCAGATATTTTTTCTGAACGAATTAAATGATTAATATAGCTCAGCGCACATGCCATTCCTCTGTCTTTAAATGATGCACTTGGATTTTGACCATCATTTTTATAATAGAAACGGACGCTCATTTGTTCTTGTAAAATCGCATTGGCTTCAATCATGGGCGTATGCCCTTCGCCTAGATATACCAGAGAATCCAAAGGCAAAACCGATCCCAGGAATTCATGATAGCGAAAAATGCCTTTCAATCCTTGTATGTTTAACAATTTTCTGTAATTGAATATTCTATGCCATTGAATATCTGTCAATTGCTTCAGGCGGTCAGAGTGATGATCTTCAATCATCAATACGTAGCCGCATGATGGACAGGTGTATAAAAGATGATCAATGTCCCAGATCTTGTGGCAATTTAAGCAATGATATTCATATTTTCCACTGACATCTGGGATAACATGATCTCGAATATCTTTCGGAAATTCAGACAATTCCATTATAATCTTTCCCTGTAAAATAAAAAAATGAATTAAAAATCAGGCTTTTTCAATTTTCGTTAAACCATCCATATATGGTTGTAATGAATCGGGAATGAGAACCTCACCATCCACTGTTTGACAATTTTCAAGGATAGCTGCAAAAGTTCGGCCAACAGCCAGGCCAGAACCATTGAGCGTATGAATAAACTGCGTTCCTTTTTTGCCCTCTTCTTTGAACCGGATATTCGCACGCCGGGCCTGAAAGGATTCGAAATTACTGCAGGAAGAAATTTCTCGATATTTATTCTGAGCAGGCATCCAAACCTCAATATCATAGGTCTTGGCCGCAGAAAAGCCCAAATCTCCTGAGCACAGATTCACAACACGATAAGGCAGTTCAAGACGTTGTAGAATTGTCTCCGCATGAATTAACAATTTTTCCAGTTCATCATATGAGGTATCCGGATGAACAAATTTCACCAATTCTACTTTATTGAATTGATGTTGACGAATCAATCCCCGCGTGTCCTTTCCATAGGAACCGGCTTCAGCTCTGAAACACGGTGTATAAGCAGTGTAATATTTTGGGAGGTCTTTTTCAGACAGTATTTCATCACGATATATATTTGTGACGGGTACCTCCGCTGTGGGAATCAAAAAATAATCCATATTTTCTAGTTTAAACAAATCTTCACTGAATTTAGGCAGTTGACCGGTTCCGGTCATTGTGGCTCTGTTTACAATGAATGGCGGGAGGGTTTCAATGTATCCATGTTCCTTTGTATGAATATCCAGCATGAACTGAATCAATGCGCGCTCCAATCGGGCGCCCTCCCTCAAATATAGAGGGAAACGGGCACCTGTTATTTTCGATGCTCTTTCAAAATCCAAAATGTTTAAATTTTCACCCAGAGTCCAATGGGCCCTGGGTGCGAAATCAAATGATGGTGTGACTCCAACCTTTTTTATTTCGATATTTTGTGAATCATCAAGACCTTGAGGGACTGATTTATGCGGAATATTTGGAATCTCTAGTTGCGTATTTTTTATTGAATTGCCGAGTTTTCCAAGCGTGTTTTCCATCTCTTTGATCTGTTTAGACACTTTTCGCATTTCTGCGGTTATCTCTGATGCATCTTCACCATTTTTTTTCATTTTTGCAATCTGTCCTGAAACGTCATTTCTTTTATTTCTCAATGACTCTATTTCTGTCAACATATTGCGATAATTGGTATCTGTATCAATAAATGCATTCAGGTCAATACGGTTTTCCTCACCACGATGGGCAATACCTTTCTTGACCGTTTCAATATTTTGACGAATAAATTTAATATCAAGCATATTTTATTTCCTTATTCTTATTTGGGGTCTAACGTTTGATCAAATGCAATCAGATCATTAGGATGCCCCAGTGCGACAACAGTATCGCCCTCATTCAAACAGGTTTTCGATGATGGATTGAATAACATTTGTCCTTCTTTTTTCTGGATGGCGATTAGAATCAGATTAAATTTTTGTCGAATACCAGATTCTTGAAGCGTACATCCCATAAGTCCGGATGTTCCCCGTACCTTAATTTCTTCCATCTGAATATCATGTTGTTTTCTCGCAAAAGCGTAATCTAAAAAATTAAGCACTGTCGGACGAATAATTGCCTGTGCCATTCGAACAGCACCCACATCGTAGGGAGAATCCACCCGATCAGCACCTGCAGCCATTAATGTTTTTTTAGAGGCTTCCTGGCAGGCACGAGCAACAATATAGAGTTCCTTGTTTAGCTGTCGTGCTGTGAGTACCAGAAATACATTATCTGCATCCTCCCCCAACACAGCCACAAGCCCATGAGCATTTTTTATACCGGCCTTGAGCAAGGTTTTTTCCTCTGTTGATGACCCATGAACATATATAATACCATCTTCCTCCATGATTGGCAATAGATTGGGATCTTGTTCAACGACGACAATTTCTGAAATTTTGGGCATGAGTTGTTGAAGTAGCACCCTGCCTATTCGCCCATAACCACATATAATGTAATGACCTTTAAATTTACTGATTTGTTTATCCAATTTTCGTCTCCCCCACATATCCTTTAATCTACCATCAACTGTAGATTGCACCAGGGTTGATCCTATGTACGCAAAAAAACCAACTCCAGTAAGAATTAAAAATATGGTGAATATATGACCGGTCTGGCTCATCGGTTTGACCTCACCATATCCAACTGTACCAATGGTTATTACTGTCATGTAAAGCGCATCCATGAAGTTCCAATTCTCTATGAGCATATAACCAGATATTCCGCCCCCAAAAACACATATTGTGAGCGATATTATAAATGTTAGGTGGATATTTTTGTCCATAATTTTATGTGAATGATGCATCAATGTTGATCATAACATTTCAGTCAGGTTAAAATGTTCGAAAAATTTCTTTGCATAAAAATTCTATATTGCCATTTTTTTATTATTACTTCAAGATCAATTTTGCATACAAACATAATCAAAATATTTTTCAAAAATACCATTTTTTATTTGACATGCTCATACATTTTAGTTTATAAGCGTCAAACATTTTGGAGGGGTGGCCGAGTGGTTGAAGGCGGCGGTCTTGAAAACCGTTGAGTGTCAAAGCTCCGTGGGTTCGAATCCTACCCCCTCCGCTGTTTAGTTTTTTTTCAAACTGGGAGAGATGGCCGAGCTGGCTGAAGGCGCTCGCCTGCTAAGCGAGTGTGGGGTGAAAATTCCACCGAGGGTTCGAATCCCTCTCTCTCCGTCATTTATTCTAACTCTGATACTAATTATCCCTGCACCTGTCCAATCGAGAATCAAGGGGCGTGAACTCATAAAATTGACCGTAATCAATAAAAACGTCCGCAATCAAACAAAATATTAATTAATAGCTGAATTGAATGATTTTTAATTGTTTCACAAAAAATGCTTTCAATGACGGTTCATAAGCGCTTAGAGAAAAATATCAAGTTTCTGATTAACGGTTTAAATCTTTTTTTTTAACCTTTACTTGACAAAGTTCAAGAATTTTTTTATTGAGTCAAGCTGTTTGAAATAATCATTTTTTTATAAGTAGGAAGTACAAATTGTTACCAGATGATGAAATAACATCCACCGAACAATTATTGACATTAATTCGCAATAATGACGAGCAGAATGATGTCATTGAAGAATCATCCCCAGTAGAGATGCCGCAAAAGGTAGAACCTGAAAGGGATAACATCACCATTGGGATAGATATCCGAGATCACGACATAATCCTTGTCAAAATCGCCTCAACAACAAAAGGATTATGGAAATTAATTGACTGTCAACGCAGCCAATTATCGGCAGATAATTCTGAATCTGAAAATGTGACACCAAAAAGGATATCTAATTGTATCAAAAATTTTATCGGGAACATAAAACAGTATCGCTTATGGGCATTTGTTTCTTCCGAGAAAACAGATGTCAGGCATGTCTTGATTCCAAAAGTACAGGAAAAACAGCTCGCCAAATCCATATTCTGGACAGCTAAAAAAGAAATGAATTTTGACGAAGAATTAACGTATTTGAATTATGAGTTGATTGGGGATATCACACAGAAAGGTATTGGAAAAACTTCGGTCATGGTCTATACCATACCAAAGCATCAAATCATATCTATTAAAGAATTATTTGTTCATGCTGGCTATCCATTGTCAGGAATATCGACGCCTGAATTTTCAACACAAAATTTGCTTCGGGGAGACCTTCTTTCCGGTTCAGGCGGCACCATCGCAACATTACGCATTGAAGAGACATATTCAAAAATCAGTGTGTATCGTCATGGATATCTCACATTGACACGTAAAATTAAAGCCTGCCTCAACAGTATGTCCGAATCACTGGTTGAAAAGATAAAAGAAAACTATGCCAGTTCCATGGATACCAATCACATGTTTAGCTTAGACTATGCGAGAAATTTGTTGATAAAAAATATCAGTCAGAGCAGGCACCCTGAGATTGTTGAAGATGAAAATAGTATAGATCAAAACCAAATATTCAATGGCATTTTTCCTGCTGTAGAAAGATTAGTCAGACAGATTGAACGAACGTTTCAACATTTCAACACGCTTTTTTCAGAAGATATAATTAATCTTCTATATATAGAAGGACCTGTGGGCCGATTTGGTTCAATGACGCAATATATATCAGAGGAATTGAACATCAACGTCTCCTCGCTTGATGTTGTCAGGCCGGGTATACCGCATTTTGCTGAGTTCAAGAAAAAAGATCCTGGTGTATACGGAGAACACTTTACGCCTGCAATTGGATTGGCAATGTCAGATTATCAGGAATCCGCGCCAAACTATCTGGTTGATTATCTGGACAAGGAACGGATGATACTAAACGAGCGGATCAATAAAGGGATTCGTATTGGCCTGACAATTGCCACCATACTATGTTTTTGTTTACTTATTTTTCAAATATTCGATTCACGACAAAATAAGTATGAAATAAAAGCCCTTAAAGAAAAACTCACCGCGCATGGCCCTCGAGTAGATCAGAATTTGATATTACAAGAGGCTGCGAGAATGAAAAGTTTGTATAAATCACAGAAAAAAATAGCTGAAAAATATTTTGGTCTGGCTACAATTACAGAATTGATCGAACGAAACCCAAACTATATTCAACTCAATCGAATACGTTTGGACATCGGACCATTGGTTGTAAAAAAACGTCGAAGAAAATCAGACAAACGTGCTATCATAGAAGGGATGGTCTTTAAAGAAAAGATTGGCCAACAAGGTCGTGATATATTTGAAACATCACTGGCTAATTATGTTTTATCTCTTGAGAAATCACCAATTTTTATCAACCCGTCTATTCGGGAAAAATCTTTTGAACATATTGATCGGTATGGTGAAGTACTCATCTTTGAACTTCAGATTCAAATTCAATCCCGTTCTGAGCCATTGGAGTAATTTATTTATGGATATTTTTGATAAAAATCAAATAATTGATATCATTAAGCCCAATTTTACATATATTGCCTCATGTTGCGGTCTGATCATTATCACACTCCTGGCAGGCATTTGGCCTTATCAAAAAATAATATCTGATCAGCAAGAAGAAATTAACACATTAACGTATCAAATTAAAGAACAGGAGACATTATCACCTGTATTGCAGACATTGATTGAAAGTGCAAATTTGTCCGGAAATGAACTACTTATGATGGAAGAAGATCAGGCTGACATTGTTCCTCAGGATACGTCTTCAATCTCCCAAAATTTTAAACAATCTGCTCTTAAATCAGGGCTGAGAGTCTTATCTCTTGTTCCAGAATTAAAATCTTTAACAAAAGATTCCAGATATTTACCTTTTGAAATGCAGCTTCATGGCAGTCTGAATGGACTTCGGAGTTTTCTAATGACAATCGGACGTTTTCATTTTTTTGAGCATATTGAGACAATAGACATATATAGCCGGGGGCGTATGAAAGAATATTTCCTGAAGGTATGGGTTTCCTATAAATAATCGCGGTATCATTTTAAGCTTTATAAAAAAGGTGTATTTTTTTATAAAATCCATATTCAATCCATTGACCTGAAGCCAAGAGCATGGTAATATATTTCCCAAAAAAACTTGAAAGATAGAAATGATACTTGATTTTAAAACAAAAAAAATTTATTCATAACGATATTTCAGGGAACATTCCATGAAAGGGCATGAAAATTATACTTGTATAATCCTGATTAATTGATATAATATCAGAATAATTTTATGGTCACTTTTTTTAATTACAATTAGAAAAGGAACACATATGCAAAAGAAAAAACGAATAATAGCCTACAGTGCTTTGGCAGTAGTGGTACTGTTGTGTGTCTTTTTTTTATTGCCATCAGATCAATCTGAAAACAAAAAAAATCTAAATCATTTAGAATCAATAACAAAAGAGGTTAAAGATGGTCTAAAAAAGACAGGCATGGACAAGGTAACCAACTATGTCATTAACCGTGCAGAAAGTATGTGGTCCAAAGATCCGTTTACGGACCGAAAAGATGTTGCAGTACCCTCAGGCACGAAAAAAATTGGGACAGGAGATTCTGCAGAAATGCCTGCCAGAATACGTCCAGTTTTCACCTATTCAGGTTATATGTCAGTAGGTGATAAAAGAATGGCCATTATTAATGGTATGGAATATGAACTAAATGAAGAACTTGAAATCAAAGGCTATTATGTAGATACGATCGAACAAAACTGGGTCATCATTGAAGACAAAAAAAATCAAGAAAAAATAACCGTATTTTTCGGAAACCCTTAGAAATATAATAAGGTGAAAAGCGATGAATTATTTCTCAACTCTTAAAATAAAAACCATTATAGGAATTGTCCTGACTTTTGTACTTTTGTTTGCTTTTGGTTGCTCGCACAAAAAAGATAAATCCAAAAGAGATTTATTTTTTGAAACCTGGAAATTGCGCGCCCAAGAATCCAAAGGACATTCGCCATCACCAAGAAATAAAGATATTAAATTGGTGACACCCAAAATAGCGAACAAGAAGACCCTCAAAATTAAAGAACGGCCTTTACCAACTCAAAAGGTTACGCTCAAAATGGACAATGAGAACGTAGGAGTCATCTTACGAACGCTTGCAAGAGGGGTTGCGCAAAACGTAATTATCAACTCCAATGTCAAAGGAAAAATAAATATTGACATAAAAAATGTACCCTGGAATGAAGCTTTTTTAGGTGTATTACATGCCAATGGATTGACACATACATGGGAGGGCAGTATTCTCAGGGTAATGACACTTTCGGATATGGAACGTGACCTGAAAGCCGCTCGAATAAAAGAAAAACAAAAATCGGTTACAATGGACATGGAAGCTGTTGAACCCGTTTTAACCCAGGTTATTCCTGTAGATTACGCAGATGCAAAGCAATTACAGAAAAATTTAATTCCGTTGTTGACGAAAGATAAAAGTGGTAAAAAGCGTGGAAATGTTTCTGTGAACACACACTCAAATGCATTGATTGTTCAATCAAATAGATCTGATCTTAAAAGAATTATAGATGTTGTTCAAGAGTTAGATAAACCCACACCACAAATATTAATTGAAGCGGACATTGTGGAAACAACTCGTGATGTTGCCCGGGACCTGGGCGTTCAGTGGGGCGGGCGATATGGTACAAAAACGAATAGTTCAGGCAGCCAAAGGTTATATTTTACCCCGGGGGTAACAGGACAGGATGCAAGCTCAATTTTTGGCAATGGCAATTCTGGTAATGGTTTTGGTATAAATTTTCCCGCTGACACAAATGGTGGATCAGGCGCATCAATGGGCGTAATGTTTGGCACAATGGGGGGAAATATTCTTGAAATGCAACTGTCGGCATTAGAGGCTGATGGAAAAGTCAATATCATTTCGCGTCCATCAATTACTACATTAGATAATCAGACAGCCGTTACAACAAGTGGTACTGAAATACCGTACATGTCCAGGGATAATGACAGCGTTGATGTTGATTTTAAAGAAGCTGTTCTCAAACTTGAGATTACACCACATGTCATAGGGACCGATTATCTTAAAATGAAAATTCTTGTAACAAAAAATGAAGTTGATTTTTCTACAGATACACGTGTAAATGGGAATCCAGTTATAAAAAAGAGAGAGACTCAAACCACCTTAATCGTTCAGGATGCAGAAACAATAGTTATATCTGGCCTTTCAAAAAGCATTAAAACAGAATCTGAAACCGGTGTCCCGGGATTAAAGAATATCCCTGGTATTGGCTGGTTATTCAGAAATGATGGTAAAGGGAATAACAAAGAAGAGGTTTTGATTTTTATTACGCCTCATGTTCTGAAAAAGCGCATTACTGGTAATGTTATCCCTGGTGCAAATGTTATCGAAGAACGTGATGTTCCTTTTTTAGATGATTCCACACTTGATGCACCCGATAAATAGATTGATTTTTTTGCAAACGAATATTATTTTTGGGACGATATTTGTATGTTTATTATTGATATCGATATAGTTCGGACAGTTTGAACTGTCCGAATTAAAAATGGAAAATAGATTAAACCAAATACTCTCAAAAATAATTAACAATCATTACAAACCCTCATCAAAACAACTCTTATTATGGATTATTTCCAACTCTTACGATTAAATAAAGAACCATTTTCAAATTCTCCGGATCCCGCTTTTTTTTATCCATCAAAACAACATGCCGGGTGTCTTCAAAAATTAGAAATTGCCATTCGATTAAAACGGGGACTCAATGTCATCATTGGTGATGTAGGTACAGGGAAAACAACATTATGCCGGCATATCGTCCAGCGGTTTGCTGAAGACCCAAATGTACATATGTATCTAATTTTTGATCCTGGCTTTAAAAATTCGCTTGAATTTTTAACAGAAGTAGCGCGTCTGTTTGGGCTGGTTCATGATGATGAGAACCTTGATGAATGGGCGATAAAAGAACGGATAAAAAAATATTTATATGCTGAAGGCGTTAAGCATGATAAAGTTATCGCCATTATCATTGATGAAGGACAAAAAATTCCCTATTTTTGCCTTGAACTATTGCGAGAATTTCTAAACTACGAAACAAATGATCAAAAATTGCTACAAATTATTATTTTTGCGCAAAAGGAATTTAATTCTATTCTTGCCAATCACGCGAATTTTACAGATCGGGTCAATATCTGCCATGAACTCGACCCCCTGGGTTTTTTTGATACAATCAAAAAAATTCAATTCAGACTAAGTAAAGCAAGTGAAGGCCGAGTTCCGCCTAATCTCTTTACATGGCCAGCTTTTTGGGCAATTTATTCAGCAACCCGCGGATATCCAAGAAAAATCTTGCATTTATGCCATCTGGTTCTTCTTGGATTAATCATTCAAAATAAAACCCGCGCCAATTATTTCCTTGTACGATCCTGTATTAAACGTGATTCATCGGGTCGATATTATAAAATGCCTGTAGTTAAATCGATGATATTCCTCATTTGTATATGTCTTTTTATAAGTTGGGGTTACCTAAAGGTAATACCAGAAACGATAAAACAACCGGTCATTCAGCAACTTAATCAATGGCTTGGCACTTATGACGCAAAACCGGAAAAAACAATAAAAAAAGAACAAAAAATTAATTTCGATCATTCATCTTTCCAAACGACTGAAAGAAATCAGATGAATAAAGCCCCAGTAATTCTGGGAAAAATTACCTGCTTGCGTCATGAATCATTGCCAGATTTGATTCAGCTCTTTTATGGTACTTATAGTTCATGGTACTTACGTTATGTCAAAATGGTCAATCCGCATTTAAAAGACCCCCGGTCCATAGAACGGGGACAGGCAGTACACTTTCCAGGTGTTCCTGTTACAACATCTGCTGCGAAACAATCACCAGATAGTCAATTGTTGTGGATTGAAATGTCCAGTTTTAAGGATATCCATGCAGCTTACACATATTATATAAACTATCCCCATGATGCCCCTGAAATTACAATTATTCCATATTGGAATCAAAATGAAGGGTTAACTTTTTCCGTTCTTTATGCTATACCTTTTCAAAACCGTTCAGCGGCAAATCAATTTATTAATCAATTTCCTCAATTTTTGTCCCAAAATTGTCGAATACGAAATAATTGGGGGAATCAAGCAACATTTTTTTCAAAACGGGTCCTTGACATCTTATATTGATTATGAGAGGATGCTTTACAAAAAGTTAAATTATGATAAAGCTTAATCAATTATCCATACAAATATAAATAGTTAAACTAATAAATAATCTGATATTTTACTTAGAGAAAAACAAGATGTTAAAAACAAAAAGACTGGAAAAAATTTTAATTGATGCAAACATTCTAACGCCAGAAAAATTAAAACAGGTGATAGCAGAGCAACAAGGGAGTGGACTTGATTTAACTAAATATCTGACAACACAGTCCGGTATTATTTCTGAATCTGAGCTTGCTGATGTCATAAGCCGTGAAGGTAAGGTTAAACGCTATAATGCGGAGGAGTATCCGCTTCAAATGGATCTCATTGAGTTAGTACCTTTAGAAATCGCGCAAAAATTTCATTTGGCCCCCATTCAAAAAAAAGGTCGATTGCTGATTGTAGCGACAATTGACCCTTTAAACATAGAATCTCTTGATATGGTTGAAGAGTCAACGGACTGTGAAGTTGATCCTTTAGTATGTACTGAGCAGGAATTCATGCAATTAATTACCACAATTTATGGTATGGATTCGGGCTATACAATGGATATTGATGGTATCGGTGATATGGAATTCGATACAGATTCCGAATCTATGCCGGATTCCATCATTGAAGATGTTCAGGTCAGTTCCTTACAAAATATGGCTGAGGAAGCACCGGTCATTCGTTTTGTAAATTCATTACTGGCACAGGCAGTTCGGCAAGGAGCCAGTGATATTCATATCAGTCCTGAAAAAGATATTGCAAAAATACGTTTTCGTATTGATGGCCGACTTCAATCAGTGCCTTCACCTCCCAAAGCAATGCTTTTACCTATTATTTCTCGTGTTAAAATTTTGGGAAATATGGATATCGCAACATCTATGATGCCTCAAGATGGAAGGTTTACTGTAAAAACGGAAAATAAGGAAATAAATGTCCGATCTTCAAGTATCCCCACAATTCATGGTGAAAATATTGTACTGAGATTACTGGATATGGGGACAACAATCCATACCTTGGATCGATTAGGCATGATGCCAGAAGATGTTGAAAAAATAAAGGAAGTTGCTGCCAAACCTTATGGTATGATACTAAGTACCGGGCCTACTGGTAGTGGTAAAAGCACCAGTCTCTATTCAATTATTAAAATACTAAACAAGCCGGACATAAATATCATAACGCTCGAAGATCCGGTTGAATATCGGGTTCCCAACATAAGGCAGGTACAGCTTAATCGCAAGGCAGGAATGACCTTTGCAAGTGGCCTGCGATCAATTTTGCGTCAGGATCCTGATGTTATAATGGTTGGTGAAATTAGAGATAATGAAACAGCTGAAATATCTGTTCGTTCAGCTTTGACGGGGCATCGGGTTTTAAGTACTGTTCATACCAATGATTCGGCTGGTGCAATTACCAGATTGACTGAAATGGGTATAGAGCCCTTTATCGTATCATCCGTTCTTCTTGTCTCATTTGCGCAACGGCTCGTGCGAACTGTTTGTCCTTTTTGTAAAGAAGCATATCAACCGACTGAGAAATCATTTCGACAGTTGGGGATTATACAAGATCAAGACTTACCTGTTTTTTACAGAGGCCGTGGATGTATTAATTGTATGGGTACCGGTTTTCGAGGACGAACAGCTGTTTTTGAAATATTGATAATTGATGAGGAAATCCAGGATATGATTATGAAACGAAGTTCAGCTCAGGAAATATCTCGGCATGCAAGATCCTCTGGTAAGATGAAATCATTGAGAGATGATGCACTTATTAAAATAAACAATGGGATGACAACAGTTGAGGAAGCCGCATCAGTTGTCATGATGTAGTATTTCGGATATTTTTTATAACTTTAACTATTGATTTTTTCAACGGCATTCGTTAATATCAAAATTTATAATAGCGCATCCAAAAAGCAATGATCTCTTTGGAAAATGATTAATCCCTTATAAAAATGTCGCGTATCAACCCGACAATAACAAGGTAAGATCTATGTCTGTTTTTTCATATCAAGCGATAAATGAACGTGGAGAAAATATATCAGGAACCATTGAAGCTGAATCTGTTGAAGGGGCTTCAAATCTTTTAAGCTCACAAGGACTGATACCTTCAAAAGTCCGAAAAGCAGGAGAGATTTTTGGTTTAGGATCGACCCTTTCACTGAAAGAAAAGACGACTCGAGTAAAAACATCAGACTTATTATTGTTTACAAAACAATTTAGGACCATGCTTAAAGTGGGAATACCCATTGTGCGTATTCTTCAAGTTTTGGAAAAACATTCTGAAAATGTCAGGTTAAAAAAAATATGTGCCCAGATGGCACGGGATATCAGTAGTGGAACACGGCTACATGAAGCGTTTAGAAAATTTCCAAAAGTTTTTGACAATCTTTATTGCAGTATGGTTCAGGCGGGAGAAACAAGCGACTCTTTAGACCAGGTTTTTGAGCGATTGGTCATGATTATCGATCATGAATATAAAACAAAATCCGACATTAAGCTGGCATTGCAGTATCCTACATTTGTAAGTATCGCGCTAGTTATTTCATTTTTTGTACTATTGACGAATGTCATACCCAAATATTTAAAAATTTTCAAAGCGCATAAACTGGAGTTACCCCTTGCAACAAAAATTAGTGATATGTTATATCAATTCTTGATGCAGCATGGTGACGTACTGATTGTGACGTTATTATTATCAATACTAGGCTTAATGGTTTATTTCAAGTCACAACAAGGACAATATGTTAGAGATTCGATACTTTTGAGAATACCTTTTGTTGGTGATATATTAAAAAAAGCGAATATTTCACGGTTTGCCAATATATTTGAAATTTTACAATCCAGCGGTGTCCATGTTATTGAAAGTATGAATATTTTGTCTGGAACAATAAATAATAAGGCAATTACCAAGGATTTTGATATCGTACGCAGCAAACTTGCTGAAGGACGTGGAATAGCCCCACCATTAAGCGATTCTAAACATTTTACCCCCTTGGTAACAAGTATGATTGCGCTTGGTGAAGAATCCGGAAGTTTGAATGAAATGTTGCGAGAGGTAACACTTCATTACGATGATGAAGTTACCTATTCAGTGAAACGTCTTACTGAAGCAATTGCACCTGCTTTAACAATTGGGTTAGCAGTCATAATTGGTTTTTTTGCACTATCGATATTTGTACCTATGGCGGATTTAACACGGATTCTCAAATAAGAAAAACACCAAAATTTGATAAAAATGTTAGAAAAGATTGACAATCATAAATGAAAACATTAATATTAAACCTAATGCATGCGCATTAATAGATACCTTAAAGGTAAATATTAGTAAGGAGGTTTTTTTAAAAGGAGGTTATGATGGAAAAACTAAAGAAAGTGTTCAGAAATGAGCAAGGTTTTACACTAATTGAAATTATCGTCGTGCTGATAATTCTAGGTATTCTGGCAGCAGTAATTATGCCCAAATATTTTAATTTGGAGCAAGAAGCTGGTAGAAAAGCCGCACAAGGTGTAATAGCAGAATTACAAGCACGTGGTAATTTACTGTATGCCAATGCAATCATGGCTCAAGGAAACGCTAGAGATAATTGGAATCAAGGCGTAGATGAGGAATTGTTAAGTGGCCTGGAAGGTGATGATGATCCGTACAAAGTGGAACTGAATGGTGATAACAGTACAATTACTATTAATGGCTCATCCCAGGAGGAGCCGATAAGATTTAGATATAATGAACCGGTGTTTGAAGGTGATGACCTTAAAGGTCCAGAATTTCATTGGATGGATCAGGATTAATAAAACGCCAGCCCATTTATCTGATATATCTTACCAAAACAATCGCAGATTTATCAAATGCTCTGTCCAAAAAAGTGATAGAGCATTGATAAATATGTCAGAAAATTAAATGATACTTAAAATTTATTCAAAAATACTTCCAGGCTTAAACATCAAATAATGACTGAATAATTTGACGATAAAAACATTTCAAATAAAAATGACAAAAATAAATCATTTAAATTTTTATTGAACAACCATAAAATGGTGTATTTAATTATGGATGGTTTAAATATGAGTAATCATCGCTTAATAAATGAGAAATCAGCGTACACATTATTTGAAATACTGGTTGTTCTACTATTAATTGGCATTGTAAGCGGTGGGGTCTCATCCATATTCAGTTCAAAACAAACAAACTACGAAATTTTGGCTGAAGCACATAATATCAAATCAACGATTCGTCTTCTTCAGGCGAAAGCAATGCAATTTTTTGAACAAAAACTATATGCAAATACAGAAATGCGAGATGATGATCTTTGGGGAATACAAATTTTGCGGGGTAACACACTAAAGTTGGTAAGCAAATCTTATAATTCACAGCGTATTGAACAGTTCGAACTAAAAGGGCCTGTCTGGACAGATAGCAATATATATTCATCACATAATAAAACAATTTCTTACAAGCTGACAAATCCATGTCTTATAAACGAAGAAGTTTTTTTTGACGCACTCGGGAAACCGGTTAACAGAGAAGGCGATCAATGTGATAAAGATATCCACATTCAAGTATCCGCGTCAGATACGAATAAGACAGCAAGTATTATTATTAATAGGACAGGCCGTGTTACAATTCAAAGAGATTAGGAAAGGAAAGCCGAATAATGAAATCAAAATCTGGATTTACACTCTTTGAAATAGTGATCACCTTGCTTGTAATGGTTTTTATTATTTCTTACATGATTCCGGTGCTGGGGTTGTCAATTTTTCGATATGATCGCTCCGTTGCGGATCTGCAAGAAATGATCAATATGAAAATGGTAATCGAAAATATGACCTATGATTATGTAAACCGTTGTTTTGAAGAGCCTAATTTTGACCTTCTTGTTCTTAGTAAACGCATTGGACAGTCCAATACATACGTTAACAGAGTGGGATCGCCGCCTTCCTATTATCCCTATGGCTATGATGGACAAAAATATATTCCTTACTTTGTGCAATACAATGAATTTGTTAAAGAGACGGAAATAGAAAAAAAGGTTCATTTGATTCGAGATTATTCATCAAATGGCAGGATGTTGTTGGTTACCATTCAACCCCAACGTTTTTCCAATACAAGTTTGACTGTTTTATTTACAGAAAAGTAATATGAAATAACATTATGAAAAAAATTGTGTATCAATTTAATAAAGGGTTTACTCTTCTAGAGATTACAGCAACTTTGATGATAATTGCTATTATTTCTGGACTAGCGAGTTTGTCGATAGTTAATTATATTGATGCATACACCTTGCACAAACAGCATACAGAA
>Ga0272440_1001562_pt1 | contig 18631 bp, 12 predicted proteins | sample SSMMMBAug17_FD_192440 | JGI IMG/M metagenome (GOLD analysis project Ga0272440, IMG submission 192440) | Marine sediment archaeal communities from Little Sippewissett salt marsh, Falmouth, MA, United States - SSM-MMB-Aug17 | ecosystem: Environmental > Aquatic > Marine > Wetlands > Sediment ...
GCTAAAAACTGCCTTTTTACTGTCCAGCTTGCATAGAGCGTATCGGTCAAAAGCTTTTGTTGTCTTTCTGAAAATAAATTATCCACAGGCTCATCATCCTCTGTAACAAGACTTTCATAATCAAAATATTCGGTATGTTTTGAAACAAATCCTGATGTAATTTGATATTCACATATTTTGGGTGTATCCAGCTCATATTCTGATTTTGTTTTATATTTAATTTGTGATATGTTCATTGGAAATTCCTAATTTTTTTGGGAATACCCCCTTTGATTTATAAATTAATATCATTTTGAAACAGGTTTATCAATCAAAAAATTACAACACATTGATACAGAAATTTTCCCAAAAAGCACTGCATTTTATTATAATGCCTTTATCTTCTTCATATACATATTTGATTTAATAGCAAGGTCGATCTGATTATTTATTTTAACGAAAATCATTTATATAGTGGCATATTATTTGCTGTAATTTTACTTGTTTGAAATTATTTCAAAATATCTGAATTTTATGATTTGCGACAATAGTGGGGTCGCTATTTGAATTGTCATAGCCAATCTATGGCTTTTCGAAATTAGGAGATCAATATGTATAAAGATATCTTTCGATACATTTTTCAATTACTTTTTGTATTCACTGTATTCAGTCTTTCTGCATGCGGTGATCTTGAGTATGAAGCGCAGAAAGAAAATCCAGTGCGTGAGGGCCAGTTCATATCTGGCTACAATTTTGAGACAAACCAAAAACAAACGGTCAATGGCTTAAGATATGAAACAGAAACCCAGACTGGTGTGACAGAATCGGATGGAAAATACAAATACATTGATCAAGAATATATTACGTTTTATTTGGGAAATGTAAAATTGGGTGATAAAGTCAGGGCTGAAAAATACATGTCTCCTGTCAATATTGTACCCAATGCAATCAGCGTCGATAATGAAAGAGTTACAAATATTACAAGATTGTTACTTTCTGTTGGAACAATATCTGGTAATACAATAATAATTCCAGCTTCTGTTATCAGTATAATTGAGGCTGAAACAAAAGTTGAAAATACGACTGACAATTCCATAGAATATGTTATTAATTTTGACGATCAAAAAACAGATGAAAAAATTCCTTTTACAAACTATGCGAACAAAATTATTAAATCACTCAATGATAGCTCTGCAAATGCCAGCTACACTTTAATCACTACCACTGTAGCGCAAGGGAGTCTGCAACAGGGATTGGTACAGGCTGAAGAAGAATCTCAAGATGATGATGAGCAGAATAATAATGATAGTGATAATGAGCCTGGATCATATACAATTACAACTCATTTTTTAAACTATCCACTGACTGCATATTTTGATCGTCCAGAAGCAGTCTTTTCTAATGGTGAACGTATTACAACTGTTTCCAATGGTGGTTTTCGAAAAGATGAAACGCTGAACCCAAATCAAGTCAATACATTTACCATAACAGCCACTCGCTACAATATGCCTATTGGAGAAAAAAAATTTCTTATCAGGCATGCACCAATTGAATATGCACCCGATCATCAAATTTTATATAGCTATTCAGTGGATTCTTCAATTGCCGAAACCATAGTCATTGATCTGGAAGCAACAAAATCAAATGGTAAGAATGGCGTTGTTGTTGGTTATATTCCTGATGTCAATATCGTTGGCTGTTCAAATTATAATAATTTTTTAATTGATGATACTGGCAAGGTTTATTTTTCCAGTACACATCAGGCTGTCGGAGAACCCTTACCTTTTTCGTTAACTGGTGACACTCATTTTTATCCGCTGTTTTCTCCTGATGATCATTATTGTTACGCAGGAACAATCAAAATTGATTTTGAGGTCTGGAAGGCCATTTATGTGGATCAGACAATTGTTGATGGTAAATGGGTATACGAAAACTTTCCTGTATATGTGGATAGTCGCTACGCGACTATTACAGATAATGAACGTTATTTATTTCAAACCAATAATCCTATCGAACAAATCCCTGATCCTTTAAATGGGTCAAAAATGTTGTATAAAGTCGCTGTTAAAGTTGATTTGCTTACCGATGATTTGGTAGAAAATATATACATTAATGAAGAAGACTTGATTGCGAGAGCATCACTGGGCGACATGATTGTCTCATCAGATGGCAGCCGCGGATTTTTAACTACATTTTCTAGCAATTATTCCTCACTTGATATTATTGATCTTGTAAGTAAAACAGTTATTAAAGGTATTGAAGGTCTATCGGACTATCCTGGTAATACCATTTTTATTGAAGATAATTCGCAGATTTTGTTTGCATGCGCAGGCAATTCATGGTATGGCGGCGGCAATGTAACAATAATCTCGACTGATGGCGAATTGATTACACAGATGAATCAATTTAATGTCGCTATTTTACAATATGGTCATGAAGATTGCGGATTATATGGAAGATCATGCGGTCAATATGGTGCGTATTCAGTGGCAAGAGATCGGGCCGGCTTGCTTTATATTTCATCAAGATATATTCGGGAGATTGGCAGTCAAAAGGAAATAAAAAATTGTTCGCCAGATCGGCGGGGAATTGATCAGCTTGAAATTCTAGATGGCGGCAACTTTAAATATAATCAAACTTTCTTTTTGAATGCTGCCGATCAAAAAACAATGCATTTTATTAAAGGAAAATAAATCCAGTTTTTTTCTTAATCTTTCTTATCACGTTTTCAAACCAATTTGGCCTAACAGGAGTTAAATATGGAAAGCCCGCTTGAATGGTTTTTTCTCGGAACTGCAATATTGGGTGCATCATTTTTTATTATTCGGCTGATACTTCAACTATCAGGCCTTATACATTTCGACATTCATACAGACCATGATTTGTTACATACAGATCATGATGCTTCAGACAGCTACGACAGTTTCAAATTTTTTACCATTCAAAATCTAACTGCATTTTTTATGATGTTTGGTCTTGTTGGTCTTGGAATGGTACGCAGTCATATAAACATTTTAATAACATTAATATGTGCCAGCTTTTCTGGCGGATTTACTGTTTATCTTCTTATCAAAATATTTTCATCAGTCGCGCATTTAGAGTCCAGCGGCTCATTGGATATGATGAATGCCATTGGTCAAGAAGGTGTTGTTTATCTAACCATTCCCACTAATGGCAGTGGGCAAATTCAAATATCAATTCAGGGACGTATGCAAATATTTGATGCCATTTGTGAACATGGCGAACGTATCGAAACAGGTGAGCGTGTTTTTGTGCTGCGTGTTATTGATGGATACACCCTGTCAGTTGAAAAAAAATAATAATATAATAAGGAGTATTTATTATGTCATCCCTGTCAATTTTTGCAATTGCCATTTGCGCTTTTGCATTGCTAATTATTTCGACCCTTATTTTTCTGGCATCTCGGTATAAAAGATGCCCATCTGATAAAATTTTGGTTGTCTATGGAAAAGTGGGTAAAGGTCAACATGCCAATTGTATTCATGGCGGTGGCGCATTTATCTGGCCATTAATTCAGGACTATACTTACTTGAGCCTGACACCAATGACCATCCCTATTTCATTGCAAAATGCATTGAGCATGCAAAACATTCGAATTAATGTCCCCAGTACATTCACTGTTGGAATTAACACACAACCCAATATCATGAGCAACGCAGCAGAACGATTGCTTGGCCTTGAATCCAAACAGATCGAAAGCATGTGTAAGGAAATTATTTTTGGTCAACTTCGTTTGACTGTTGCCAGCCTTACAATTGAACAAATTAATCAGGATAGAGAAAGCTTTTTGGAAGCCATCCGAAAAAATGTTGAACCAGAATTGAATAAAATTGGCTTATGTTTGATCAATGTTAATATTACAGATATTACAGATAGTTCAGACTATATTGAAAGTATTGGCAAAAAAGCGGCAGCAGAGGCAGTCAATAAGGCAAAGATCGAAGTGGCCAAACAGGATAGAATGGGGGCGATTGGCGAGTCTGAAGCGGTCAAGGAAAAAAATATTGTTGTTGCAAGAAACGAGGCTGAAGCTGCCAAAGGTCAAAAAGAAGCGGATTCAGATAAGCGTATCTACATTAAACAAAAAGAGGCTGAAGCGGTTGCAGGTGAAAATAAATCATTGGCAGATATTGCACAATCCACATCTGAATTGGATGTTCAAAAAGCGGATGCTTCACAAAAGAGTGAGGTTGCCAAACACAATGCTGAAGTTAAAATTCAAAAGGCCCAATATCTGGCTGAAAAAGAACGTTTGAATGCGCAAGTTCTCGTTCAGCAAGAAATTGAAAAGCAAAAAATCGAATTGGCCGCTGATGCTGAAGCTGAGAAAAAACGTCGCGAAGCTGCGGGTGAAGCTGATGCAATCATGTCCAGGTATAATGCTGATGCCAAAGGGCTTCAGATGGTTCTTGAAAGTAAAGCGGCTGGCTATAAGCTATTGATCGAAAGTTGCGGTGGTGATGCCAGGGCGGCATCAAATTTTCTCCTTATTGAAAAATTACAGGAAATTGTACAGATTCAGGTTGAAGCGATCAAGCAACTTAAAATTGACAAAATTACAGTCTGGGATTCTGGCGTTGGTCAAAATGGCAGTACAACAACATCCAATTTTATTTCTGGTTTAATTAAAAGCCTACCCCCTTTACAGGATGTCACCCAAATGGCAGGACTGGAACTTCCTGAGTATCTTGGTGGGATTGTTGATGATAACAATGATTTTGATGAAGATAAAAAAGAAAATATGGAAAAACAGATTCGGGCAGTCATTCAATCTATGAAAAAGAAGAAAAAATCGGCATAGTTCTAAGTTATTTTTTCATTTTTTGAATGGCCTTTTCAAATAGTTTTGTATCAACCAATTGGTCAAACTCTACAGATTTCATAATCCATTTCAGTTCTGTAAATTGTTCCATAGTTGATTTCAAATAAGCCATGTCAGGGAGTGAGGGCTTAAAGCGAAGGTTTCCTTTTTGCTGTGTCAAAGATTGAATTACGATGTCTTTTGAAATATTGAAATATTTATTTTGAATGATCGCTATCTGCATTGCATTTGTTTTTGAAATATCATTTTCGATAAAAGAACAGGCATTGACAATACTTTCAAGCCATTCAGTCATGGCAAGAGGATGTTCAGTAAGCATTGCTGTTGATAGAATAATCATTGTTGTTGGGTTTTTGATTTCAAAAAGCTGATTTTCAATTGTGTGAGCGCCAGCTTCATTTTCAGCAATACTTCCCCACGGCTCAGGCAGATATATCGCATCTAGTATATCATTTTTCATATCTGAAATCACTGTTTCACATACGACACCAATGGCTTTGTAATCAAGCCCAAATCTCAAGCCTTTGCTGTCCATTATTGCCATCAAAGAAAAAGCTTCCGCAGAATCCAGGCCAGGGATACCAATCATTTGTCCTTTCAGCACATTGATATCCCCTTCGACTTTTGAAACCATGCTGGTGCCACCGAAGTGTGTTGCACCCACTAGTTTTATTTGGCACACTTTGCAGTCAAACTTGTCTGAGGCAATAGATAAAATAATTGGAAGCGGAATAGATGCGGCGTGGACAGCACCAACACGTATTGCAGCTTCTACTGATGTGAAGGATTTAAATTTGATCAGTTCAATATCAATTTTGGAATAATTAAGACGATCATTTTCGTAGGAAACGACAATTGGGAGTTGCGGAAGCAATGGCAAATAAGCAACACGCAATTGAACAGGATCATCAGCAAAAACACAAGTTATTGAAAAAAGAGTTAGCAGACATAGGATTAATATTCTTTTCATGGTTACTCCTTTAAATGCAATTCCATTTCAGGGAAAATTTTTGTCCTGAAATGCGGGTCATTTCCTTAACACAAACTATTGTAAAGGTTCTAACTGAACAGGATTTTCTTCACGTGTGCGGGCAACTTCCTCACCTGGCTTTGATGCAATAATCTTGAATAAATCCCATTCATTTTTACTTTCAGCAGGAGATTTTCCCACCGCAACATAGGTCGGATGAATTCCCTGATGATCCCATTTTCGAAAATATTCTTCATCACCCAATAACGTAAATCGATAATCTTCGAGGGCTTTAACAACCTTGATATGATCAAAATCACCAGCTCTTTTTACAGCATCAGCATATTGAAAAATATCAACCCAGGCTGTTGCAGCAGCGTTTCCAGGTTTTTTATGATATTCTTTCTCAAATGATTCAACAAATTGTTTTGATCCCTCATATTTTTCTGACAGGCCATGATACCAACACATAGACGTTGTGATGCCATCCATAATTTCCGGGCCAACACCATGAGCCATATGTAATTCCATTAAGGGAACAACGATTTCCATTTTTTTTCGCAACTTGAGTTTATTGACCTGTTTTAAACAATTGATCATATCACCGCCAAAATGTACCAATACAAGAACGTCAGGTTCTTTTCTTTTAACTTGCAGCAAAGATGGCAAAAAGCTTTTGGCCCCTAATTTTGTAGGTTGATTCAAAACTGTTTGACACCCCGCAGCTTCAATGACCTTTTGCATTGACTGCTGAACAGTAATTCCCCATGTATAATTTGCATACAGATACGCATATTTTGCATCTTTGCCAAATTTTTCTACTAAAATTTTAGCCATTGCCTTTGCAGTTTGATGGCCATTGTTATACCATCGAAAACAATGTCGATGTCCATCCTTACCAGTCGTGGCATTGGAATGTGTTAAACCTGCCATAAAAACAACGCCAGCCTTTTGACATTCTTCTGATTGTGCAATAGCAACAGCCGAACTGGAACCGCCAGTAATCATAATTGCACCATCTTTTATCAATTGAATCGCGTTTTCTCGGGCAATGTTTGCACTGGTCTGAGTATCCTTAATAGAATAAACAACTTTCTGCCCCAAAATGCCACCACTATCATTTAGCAATTTAATGGCCAGCTTGTAGGCTTTCAATTGATCTTCTCCCTGACTTGCATATGAGCCAGATAATGGCACATTAAGTCCTATCAAGATTGTTCCATTTGCGGCATAGACAATCGTTGGCATTATCAGTGCCATGAAAAAAATAATTACTGATAGATCTTTCTTTTTCATAACGTCCTCCTTTGTTGTATAATAATTGGAAAAAAATTATTGAAAAAATTTTAATTATAAGTTTCAAAAGATTTCTTCAAGTTGATTCACATAATCAGACATTTGATTGGCCAGAGTTTTCATTTCAACAGAAGTTTTACTGAATTCATCAGATTTTTCTGATGTTTTTAAAGTAACTTGTTCTATATCGGCCATACCCATCTCCATTTGTTTGACTTCTTCAGCCTGTGATATTGCCTCGGCAGAGATTTCATTCATCAAGGTTTCCACTGATTTACTGCTTTTAGAAACATCCTTGAAGGTTTCATCTGTATCCTGAACCTGCTGTTGTCCCAATTTAATTTTTTCGATAATGGTTTCAATTAAAGCCGATGTATTTTGCGCGGCTTCACCAGTTCGAGTTGCAAGATTTCTGACTTCACCGGCAACAACTGAAAAACCAGCACCAGCCTCTCCAGCACGTGCAGCCTCAACAGCAGCGTTAAGCGCTAACAAGTTCGTTTGAAAAGAAATATCATCGATGCTTTTGATAATATGAAACGTTTCTTCACTTGTTTTTGCAATTTCATTCATTGATTTTGTAAGTGTGTTCATTGTTTCGCTGGATCGAATAACTTTAAGGCCAGTATCTTTCATTAATTTATCAGCCTGCCTGGCACTTTCTGCATTTTTTTGACTGGCAACTGATGTACTCTTGAGACTGGCAGATGCCTCTTCAATAGATTCAGCCTGTTGACGACTACTCTCAACCAGAATATGGCTGGCATCAGACATGCTTTCCGAAACGCTGGAAATTTTCTCCGAGCTATGTTGCAGGCCATCAATAATGTTTTCAATGCGACAAACTATTTTTCCTGTGATAAACATGCCAATGCCAACTGCGAGGACAACACAAACAAATGCGATAATTGTGCTGATTGTTATCATGTTCGTAGTTGATTGCTCCATCGTTTCCATTGTAAAGGATACAGTCTTATCAATTTGCTTTCTGAACGTATTGGCGGTTTCCTGAACACTCTTGTTGATGGTATTGTTTACATTTTGCCTGGCATTTGTGGCATTATTTGTAGCTGTCTTGCTTTGTTTGTCAATCTGGTCGGTAGCCTGCTGGCTTATTTCTGAAAGTTTAACAGGTAGATCGGTATTTAATTGATTGATGGCTGTTTTAAGCTTTTCTGAAAGACTGTTAATTTTATCCTGGATAGCCAGTTGGTTTTGCAAGAGATTATCAATCACTTCTTCCATTTTGGCATCCTGAATTGCCATTGCATGTCCCAATTCCATTTTAATAGCATAATTCACTTTTTTATTAACAAGCTTTAGTTCTTCAGCAACCTGCTTTGATTGAACTTCAAACATTTGTGAGAGTTCATTAAAGCGAGTGTTTTGTCTTTCAGTGGTTGTTTCTTTTAGTTCCTCAAATGCAATCATCAGATGTTCTATCAGGCTATCAACATCATTCTTCTCTTCCATAACAGCCATCATATCAATTAATAGATTATCCAGATGTTGATTGAACTTACCTTGACCTGTCTTTTGTCTTTGTTTGAATGTTTGTATTATCAGTTCGAATCGTCGTAAACTATCCAGGCTGGAATGGTTTAACGAGTTTATATTAAACGTTGCTACGTTAGACAAGACATTCATGGATGTATTATCAAAAGTCATTACTTCAGTGATATATTCCGTTGAATTGGCCAAGAATTGATCCATACCATCTGTTGTATTTTTATTCAGATGTGATAATGTCGAACTGACTGTATCTGCAGCTTGTGTGATCGACTGATTTATTAATTCTACAAGATGTTTCTGGCTTTGCCTGGTGGTTTGAATGATATTGGCAATTTCAGCCAATCCACTGGCTTGTTTGATACCATCTTCAGTCAGTTTTTGAAAATCAGAAAGGTCTTTGATTATCGCTTTTTGTAGACTGTCCATTTTTTGGACAATACCTTCAGACACTCTCAGCTTATTATTGCTGGACAATCGCCAGTTGGAAATCATTAGTGAAAGACACACAATTGATATTAGATTGAAAATTAATAGAATAAATTGTTTTCTGAACTTCATATTGAACATGGCCCCTCTCCTTTTGATACATTCTTGTACAAAATAAAAAATCTGTAAAAAAGCAATTTTGAAAAAAATTATAATAATTATCATTATTTGTATACATTGATATTGGATAGTTATTGCCAATTAGAAGGAATTATATTTAAAAATTGTTAATTATTTTCGATTTTTACATGATTTCGATGAATTTTGGCGGTATATCAAAATGTTATTATATGTATGTTAATGAGCATATCCTGAATATCAATGTAGGATTAATATAATTACTTGTTTTTATTATATTAATTGATTGCTTGCAATTAATATGATATTAATTTGTAACAAACTAAATATCAATCAGCTTATTTTTATCATTCATTTTATAAATATAACTTTCATAAACAATTACATAAAAAAGGGCGGAGAGGTTGTAATCATGGCTGAGTGCAAAAATTATGCACCCGAAAATATTTATAAGATTACTAAAAATATGGTGGAAGAGTTTGCAGATAAAGCCAGGTGCCTGGCCAAAGAGCGATTTCAGAATAAAAAACTGCGTTTGGGTTATTTTAGCAAGCATGGATTTGAAGAAAAATTGAAGACTGTTTTTGACAGTTATGGCATTTTTCTGGGCAATTGAATGATATGGTTATTCGGTTCAAATATTTGAGCTTAAAAGATTTGAGCATAACATATCAATAATATATATTTTTGATACTATTTTTGCGTATGACAAATGTAACCATTTGACCATACACAATATTTTGAAGTGTAATAGTTTCAGATTTGCACTTACTGAGAACCCCCTCATATACATGTCCATTTTTTAAATATATGCGAAGGTTTTTGCCATGATAACTCCTAAGCTCACTAACATCCACTTGCTGAAGTGTTTCTTCTGTTCTTTTTTTATACGCCTGATAGGCTTCAACAGCATCATCTTCATACTGCTTTTCAGTCATATCGCATTCAACTGTTTTTATCATGGTAATGTTAATAGGTATGGTTAAATTAAATCGGCCTTTTTTTAAAACGATCTGCTCTTTATAAATAGTATCTAATGTTCCTTGATGAACAGAATCATTGTCACAGGTCACCCAAACATATTTTCCAACATAATGACGCAATAGTGGTATTGGAATATTTTTCAATTTAAATTGATCGTCTGATTTGTGATATTTGCTTGTAGATTGCAATCTTTTTTTACGTTTCATGGCTTTTTGTAGGGCCTCAATGGTTTCTTTTTTGGATTGCAATCGAGATAAATCCTCCTTAATCGCCTGATCATCAATTTCTTCAATTGTAACGCACTCGCTGCCTGATGTACGCCATGGTTTTTTGTACACAAAATAATAGTATGACCAGCCAAATGCAGAAAAAAGAATAATAATAACCAGTGTGGTAACCAGTTTTAAGAACCATGATGTACCCTGTTCGTCAATTATCTGCTCCGGTTTTGGCACTTTGGACATTTTTTCCAGATACTCTTGCAGAACATCTTTTTTAGATCCTGATTCTAACTCGCTTCCCTCAAGGTTCTCTTGATATCGATCAATGATAATGCCACAATTAATACAATCCTTGCTTTCAACCTGCTCAAATCCACAACTCGGACAAATCATTCTTGGGGTGAACTGGGATTCATCAGGTTTATTTTCATTGGGATACTCCTGATTATGTTCTTCAGGCTGATCTTGTGTTTCAAGAGAAAGGGACGTTTCATCAGACTCAAGTGCGAGAGAAATTTCATCTTCCTCAATGGGAGATACCTCACATTTCGCGCCCAAACGTTCCAGTTTGGTTTCAATTTTTTTTGCATGATCCAGTGAAATATCTTTTTTAATCTGTATTGGGGCGTTTTTAAAAAGATCCTCAACCTGACTTGGTGAAAAGAGTGCTTCTAAATTTTTACGCACGTCGTTTTCATCATATCCATTCAGAATATGACCTGAAAATATGACCTGAAAATTATTGCCTGGCATGAAATATCCCATAAAATAGTTTGTTAGGAAAAAAATGAATTATTAGGATGCAAACAATGTTCCAATTATAAAGCTTCATATGGAATTTATTCAAAATCTTAATTTCTTTTTTGATATAAACTTGATTTTAAATATCTTTTATATTAGGTAAGGAATGCCCTGAAAATAACATGCTCATTTTTCTTGATCGTACAAAGAAAATAAGGTCGTGTAGAGACGTAGCATTCTACGTCTCTACAGTACAATTATCTCAAAACCCACAATATCAGTAAATAAAGGGGAAATTATGGCAAAGCATTACAAAGTGATCATATTTTTGTGTATCCTTTCTTGTATGGGATGCGCAACATTACAAAAATTGGGGGGAATTCGTCCGCCGGAACTATCTATCGAAAAGGTCAATATTGCCAGTGCTGGACTCAAAGAAATGGACCTTGTCATGGATGTGCATGTCAAAAACAACTATCCCATAGGTATCCATGTACCGGCTTTTGATTACAATTTTATGATTGATGATCATGTTTTTTTAAAAGGTGAAAATGCCCTGAATCAATCCATTTCTGCATTGAGCAACAATCAGGTAAAGGTACCTGTTCAGATTCATTTTTTAGATCTTTATCAATCCATCAGTGCATTGGTTAATAAAGATCAGGCAACATATAAACTGAATGGAAATATTCATTTTGACATTCCTGTTTTGGGTCGAATAAAAATTCCATTTGAGAAAAAAGGAGATTTACCGCTCTTAAAAATGCCAAAGATTTCTGTAAAGGGCTTACGTGTAAAGTCTCTTTCTTTTGCATCTGCAAAATTATCATTGGATATTGTTCTGGATAATCCCAATGGTTTTTTGATGATGTTAAAAAACTTTTCTTATAATTTTTCTGTGGATGGTTTGAAATGGGCTGATGGCACCATGAACAAAAGTATTACCTTTGAAAAACATGGTCAATCCACCATGTCCATTCCCATTCAGCTAAATTTTTTTGAAATGGGCAAAACGATTTATAATCTAATTAACAAAAAGCAGTCCCTGCCATATGCATTTGACACACAAATCAAGTTGAACACTGATTTGCCATTTTTAAAAGATGTTGACATCCCTTTACAAAAGAAAGGTCTTGTAAATATTTTGTAATTTGAGAATAAAGCAAGCAACAATCATTATGGCATAACCTTTGCTAATTTCTATTTATTTGTTTCGTTATTCGAAAATAAAGACGTAATTTTTTGGAAAACAAAAATAGAGGTATAATTATGAATGCAGTTATACTTGCTGGTGGAAAAGGCACGCGGATATCATCAATTTTTCCAGATATCCCAAAATCAATGATTCCATTTCAAGGAAAGCCACTCTTGCAACATCAGATTGAACAGCTCAAATTGTACGATATTCGTAAAATACACTTGTGCCTGGGATACTTATCAGATTCCATTACCGATCATTTTGGATCAGGCATTCAGCTTGATGTTGATCTGGATTACGAAATTGAAACCACACCACAAGGAACTGCTGGTAGTTTATATCATCTCAGGGATCGTCTGAACGATGATTTTTTGGTAATCAATGGAGATATTATCTTTAATGTCAATCTGTACAATTTGTTTGATTATCATCGGGCACAGGGGGGAATTGCAACACTGACAACCCATATCAATCCCCATCCCCTTGATAGTGATCTTGTTGAAGCTGACGAACAGAAAAAAATAAAGCGGATTCATGTCTGCCCTCATGCCCCTGATTTTGATACATCTCATTTTGCCCATGCCGGTATTTCTATTTTTAAACCCAAACTGTTTGAGTATATCATTCCTAGCAAAAAACAAAATATTGAAAAACATTTAATCCCATCTATGTTGAAAGATAATCAATCCATTTATGCTTATCAGACTGAGGAATATATCCATGATACTGGTACTGTTGAACATTATCATCAGGTTGTGCAAGATTTGATGAATGGAAAATTAAGCTTTTATTAGGATATAATATGATCGTCTAACGTTGGTTTTTCCAAACGCATGATGTGGGTGTCAGAGATAGCAATTATTCTGGAACACAGATATCATTTAAAATATAAATCATTTCTTCAATGCCAATTTTTCCATCATTAGAAATATCAGAAAAAAACAAAATGTGATCAGACCAATCAATGTTTGTCAATACATATCCAGCCAGGATCGCATCTGTCAGATCAATTACGCCATCATTATTTAAATCTCCTGGAATACGTTGCGGTAGCAAATAAATATCATGGCGGGTTATTGAAATGGGATCAACATAAATAGAAGCAGTATAAGAATAATATCCATTGGCTTCAGCAAATATAAGAGCATCACCTGACTCATGTCCGCCAATACGATAGGTGCCACCTGGCAAACTGATATCCCCAAGATTCTTGCTCGTGCGAACAATTGCATTTTCTATAGGAATTTCAGTCCCTTCAATGCGGACATAGCCATTGATAGTCCCATTAAAAATTGTTGCAGTATTGTTAATTCTTAAATCATAGCCAGTATCCTGGCCATCAATTGAATCCTCCTTGAAATTGCTTACTAAAACATAATAAACACCATTTTCAGTACATGTCCAGTTAATCACTTCCTGTTCATTACCTACACCATCGTTACTTTCATAAAGCATGGTCTCTCCATCCTGACCATACAGCGTAATAACCGGGTCACAGTTTAAATCTGCATTGCTCGTAAAAATGCGATATATATTACCAGCCATTGCATAAAATTTCACCCAATCGCGATCCTGTATGTCATGAAAATTATGATGTTGTGCGTCAGTATCATTCACATTGATATGCTCGGCCTGTTCATATTTGTCGTCAATATTTTTTTCATAGGGATCTGGTGCTTTTGTTTGATATATACTTGTCTCGCAAGGAACCGATGTCATCCCATTTGTGCTTTTGGCGTAAATGGCAACTTGATAATATCCAAACAGATTAAAAGATGAATAAGTTGCTTCATATCGATTTGTGACAGAATTATATTTCAATTCAATTTTCGGGAATTGATCAATAACAGCATCTGTCGTTTGCCGAAAATTGGGGGGAACAATGATTGCCCATACTTTTTCAATTTCACTGGTACTGATAATTTTTTCTGCCCAGATTGTTGCCTGGGTATCGCCTGACAACTCAATGGGAGGCATGATAGACGCTATAGATACAGTATCCTGAGCACGCATGATACCATACCCGATAGTAAATTCACGTGCGATGACATAATCCTCATATTCATTTACATGACCATCGCCATTGGCTTCGATACAGGGATTTTGATATTGATTTAGCACACTCAAGGCATCTTTTGCGGCACTAAAAGCAGACTTTACATCAAAACCATTCAATACACGCTGCCAAAAAAATGTGGAAAATGAAATACTGTTCATAACAATGATTGTATCCACATCAGTATCAGATAATCCAGTAATATGGATACGTCTGGTCGAACCTGATTGCATTGATTGAGATACAAATTCCCATCCATCAAGCATATCACTAATCAGGAGTATCTGACCTGGAATTTGACTTTCGAGCTGTTCAAAATATGTATTTATCTGTTCACGAGTCATTCGTTCTGCATAGTTTAACACAAACTTTGTATCAAGCGTCTTTCCCAACAAACAAACAACGAGATCCTGTGTTGCATTTGTATTATCATCCGCTTTTGTCCATTGATCAAAAGCATATTGAATATTGCTTGCATTGGGTAAGCCATCCCATCCATCTGTTACGACTGTTGGGCTCATGACATAAAGTGAGTCATCAGTATAGCCTTGAAAAATAAGTGTATCATAAATAGTTGAAGCAATGGTTTCAAAATAGGTGTTCATGGTTTCATTAAAAGTTTCTCCCACAATTATTATTGCCCGACGTGCCATTGGGGTATCCACGCTGACAGTTGAAAATTGCGGAATACTCACCTGATTCACATCATCCTGCGCGTAATAAGCAATCAGATACGTACCCACAATGTCAAATCCTTTATAAACACTTTGATACAAGTTGTTACCCACTGAAATCAATTCTATTTCAATTGTTTCAGAAACCCCTGCCTGATAGTCAGGACGACGAATCACTGCCCACACACGTTGAATTGTATTTGTGTCGGATATCACCTGTGCGCTGAGTATTGCGGATGTATTTTGTGTCAGGATAATGGCATCTGATACAGAAACAATTCTGATCGTTTCTGAATGTTCATTCTCGTCATTGCCAGGATACAGGTTGTGCGTCAAAGAATAGTCTTCTGGTTGATTGCCTATGCCATTGTTGTTGGCATCCATGAGTGGATTTTGCGGTGTTGCCATGTATGGCGGCTGATTGATTTGTGATGTTGTTTGCGCTGCCAGTTGAAATGCGGTTTGAATGGAATATCCATTAAAAATGTGTGTCCAAAAATAATTTGAGAAAGAAATTGCCCCAATTATATACGAATTTTCATCTATGCCAGTACTTGTTATGACCACGCGAGTGTAGCTGTCTGGTGCTGTGTATGTGGGTATATAATTGCCAGACTTGCAGGCATCAAATATGAATGTAATACGACAATTGGATTTGATCTGCAACTGATCCATCCATGAATCAAGTTGTGTGTTATCCAGGATTTCTGTTGCATTGATACGAAAATACAAATCATTGTGACCGATAAGATAGATAATGACATGCTGTGCATCCTTTGCCCAGTCTGTAACAGCAAATTCAAGGTTTTCGTTAGTCGCCAGAGCATCAATATCGTCAGTCACACCATTATCATCAAGGTCCAGATCAATATCTTTGGATAGATAATAAATATTGTTTTTGTTGATGCCCTGATAATTCAATGCGCGATATGCCAGGTTGGCATTGGTTTGGAATAAGGCATCACCATAAGTATCATCACCAACAACAATAATTGCTTTTACAAGCCCATTTTCCAGTGATACTGGCTGAAATTTTTGCACCCTGTTGTTAATTCTGTCTGTAATGTAGATATTTTTATCGTTATCAATAGCAATATGAAAAGGTTCGTGAAATTGTCCAGCACCTGACCCATAGGTGCCAAATTTTGTGATATATCCGCCTGCTTTGCTGAACACCTGACATCGATGATTACCTGTATCAGCAACCACAACAATATCTTCTTCAGGATGAACAGCTATGCCTGATGGCGTATCGAATGCAGAATTTGTATCTCCCCATTCGCCCCATTCATCAATAAACTCCCCCCAAATGGAAAAACACTGAATACGATGATTGCCAGTATCTGCAATATATACAATGCCATCAGGATCAATATCAATATCTTTTGGCATATTCAATTGACCTGACTGTGTTCCTTTTTGGCCCCATTCATGGATAAAATGCCCTGCTTTATCAAAAATTTGAATTCTATTATTGCCAGTATCTGCAATAAAAATATAATCATCGTATAGCGCCATGCCGCATGGAAAGATCATCTCCCCTGGTTTATCCCCTCTTTGACCCCATGAATGCTCAAATCTGCCATTGGTATCTAATTGAACCAGTCGATGATTGCCACTATCCAGGATATAATAGTGATTGTCATCCTGAGCCATATCAGAAGGTGCATTGAAATAAAATTCAGTATTACTGATATCGGGCCAACGATCAAGATAAGTACCAGTTGTTGTAAAGTGCTGGATTAAATGTTGTTGCAGGGGAACATCAGATATCCCACTGGATACCATAAGCTTGTTCTCTGAAACAACGATACCATTGGGGCGAATAAAAAACCCCTTTTGTGTTCCCTGGCTTCCCCATTGACTGACCACTATTTCAGGGCTGAACTGAATTGGCACAATGCGGTTATTGGAAGCATCAGCAATATAAATTTTGTTGTTATCTGAAGTTATGCCTGCGGGATAATTTAACCTGACACTCATTTTTTGTAAAATAATTTCATGATCTGACAGAAGAGTTCCATCAAGGGAAAATGATATAAGGGTATCATTGCCTCTATCCGAAACCATGATTATTTCGGTATTTTCCAATTGGATTATTGCAATGCCTGATGGCGTAAAAAATGGATCTGAGATTTCTTTACCCCAGGCATTAAGCATTTTTCCATTGTTTGTAAATTGAATCACATATTGGCTTTCGGAATCTGCAACATAAAGTTGCTCAGACTGGTCAATCGCCAACGCGCAGGGAGAAAGCATCATGCCGCGTGTGTTTCTTTCTGATGTCCATTCTTGATACCACTCTCCTGAAAATGTAAATTTTTGAATTCGACTGTTGCCTGTATCTGCCACATAAATAAAGCCATCGTTATCAACAGCAATGCCTGATGGTGATTTAAATTGTCCCTGGCCTGTGCCATAAGATCCCCAGGCAAGAATAAATTCACCAGTATCAGTAAATTTTTGAATCCGATGATTAAACTGATCGACAACAAAAACATACGTTTGTGTTGTATCCTGATACGTTGCAATACTCACAGGCGTTTGAAATTGTCCCTCATCAGAACCATTAACCCCCCACTTTGTGACGATCTGACCTGTGTTGGTCAGCTTTTGAATTTGATCATTCCAGGTATCAGCAACATAAACAAATCCTTTTGGGTCTACTGAAATATCCATTGGATGATAAAAATACCAGGGTTGTTTGAGTGCCGGCCATAATTGTTTGAATTGATAGCATAGATTTTGATTTGCAGGATCGGTGTTATCAAGTGAGCTAAATATGCCATTTTGAATTTGCCAGTTAAGAATGTCATCTTTTGGGCGGACAATCTCGATATCAGATGTGCCATAATTTATCACATGAAAAGTCAGGTATAGCAAGTCGCCGCTTTGATCGGGCTTGATAGACATATTATGTTCTATCGCACCCACACGAAGGCAGTCATCATGTACCTGATTGACAGAAAACATTGTAAATTTTTGAAGCAGCTTTCCGGGTGAGTAATCGATAAATTCGAGAATATCAGGATCGTATAGAATATCAAAGCCTATTGCAGAAACAGTGTTTGCGGCATTAGATATTGAACAAGTTATAGTAATGTCATCTCCAATGTGACCACTTTGATTGTGAATAATGATCGTTTCTGCCTGAATCTCAGGCGTCATATAAAGATTCATACAGACAATTGTAAGCAATAATAATAAACTTGAAGGTTTCATCATGATTTTTCCTTTTACAAGACATTCAAGTTAGCCATGATTTCAATGGGAATATGTAATGTATATGTCAGGATTGCAAAAAAACTTGAATATCAATATTCACTCAAATATTTATACAAATCGGCAGCATGAATCTTTCACTATACTTTGATTTAATAACTAAGGAATGCTCTGAAATAACATACTCATTTTTCTTGAACGTACAAAAAAAATAAGGTCGTGTAGAGACGTAGCATGCTAAGTCTCTACACGACCTTAATTTTTTGGACAATCAATAAATGCCCTGTATGTTATTTTTAGAGAACCGCAATGGCCTGAATGAAAATAAGATGCTCATATAAGGTTCGGCATCCCGATGAACACCCAAAAAG
>Ga0272440_1001563_pt1 | contig 18628 bp, 17 predicted proteins | sample SSMMMBAug17_FD_192440 | JGI IMG/M metagenome (GOLD analysis project Ga0272440, IMG submission 192440) | Marine sediment archaeal communities from Little Sippewissett salt marsh, Falmouth, MA, United States - SSM-MMB-Aug17 | ecosystem: Environmental > Aquatic > Marine > Wetlands > Sediment ...
CATAAATTTTCGGGTATATTGTAGTAAATTATAACATGCTTTGGATAATTTCTTAGCCCTGAAAGGCCTGAAAGGGCGTTACATAACAGCCCAGAGCAACGCCCTGGGTTAAAGATTGATCAGAATCTTTGTCGATACATTTCTGTATCAAGAAACGTTAGTCATGTTAAATCCTGCTTGTAGTCAATCAGATTATGAATTTTAAGGCATATATGCGGCGCAATTATCAGAAATCGGGTAAACATCTAAAACTGATTTCGCAAATGCATGAAAACGATCTTCCAAAATTGCTTCACGCATGTTTTTCATTAGTTGAACGTAATAATGAATATTATGGATGGTATTTAATCTATAGGAAAGCAATTCTCTTGATCGGTAAAGATGGTTCAAATATGCTCGTGAAAATTGACGGCAGGTATAACAATTACAATTAGGATCAACGGGTCCTGTATCTGTTTTATATTCAGCTTTTTTAATGTTAATGGTTCCTTGAGAGGTAAACAGTTGTCCGTTTCTGGCATTTCGGCTAGGCATTACACAATCGAACATATCACAACCAGCTGATGTTAAATGAATTAAATCTGAAGGCGTACCGACCCCCATTATATATCGAGGTTTTTCTTTTGGGAGTAACTCCAGGCTGTATGAGCCAATATCGTACATCAAATTTTGAGGCTCTCCAACACTTAATCCGCCGATAGCATAGCCTGGGAAATCGATTGTGTGTAAAGCATCTATGGATTGTTTTCGTAAATCCTTAATCATGCCTCCCTGAACAATTCCAAACAATGCACTATGTGTATTTTTTTCCAACCAGGCATTTTTGCATTCTTGTGCCCAATGACTTGTCCTGTTCAGAGCTTCTTTTATACGATCACTGTCGCAAGGATAAGGAACAACGTCGTCCAAACACATTAAGATGTCAGAGCCAAGACAATCTTGAATATCGATAACAGATTGAGGCGTCAGCATATGGCGAGAGCCATCAATGTGAGACTGAAATAATACACCATCATCTGAAACTTTTCTGAGTTTTGCCAAAGAAAAAACCTGAAAACCGCCACTATCAGTCAAAATTGGGCCATGCCATTGCATGAATTCATGAAGTCCTCCAAATATTTGTAGAATTTCACAACCAGGTCTTAAATATAAATGATATGTATTTCCAAGGAGTAATTGAACATTTAAATCTGTCAAATCTTTTGGGCAAAGTGATTTGACAGAGCCAGCGGTCCCTACAGGCATAAATATGGGAGTTTCAACTATACCATGAGGGGTATTCAGAATACCTACTCTGGCATTTGTTTGTGTACATTGTTTCTCTAAATTGAATTGAAAGGTCTGGGATAACGCTTCAGAAAACATTGGCATTTTTTTCTTTTCTTTGATTAATCAGTACTTGAATTTCTTCAAGGCGAAAGTCTTCTAACAATTGACGAACTTTTTTAACAAAGCCTTCACATTGAGGATAATGATCTTCAATTTTTTGAATAAGGTTTTTTAAGCGCGTTGTTTTGCCGCTTAGCACCAATTTATTCATACTTTCTATTTCTTCATAAGGTGGAAAGATAATCGGATATGAAGGTGAAGGCGGTTTTGTCTCTAAATTATTGTCAGTTCCTACTGGAGAAGGATTTTGAATCCATGATATCTCTAAATGCTCTTGAATAACTTCGATCAGTTCAGATACTTGAACGGGTTTTGTTATATAATCATCACAACCTGCTTGAAAACATTCTTGTTGGGTTTCATGGCTGATATTTGCAGAAACAGCTATAATTATTGTATGTTTCAATGTTGGAATTGACCGAATTTTTTGAGTGGCTTCAATACCTCCTATCGCAGGCATCACTAAATCCATTAGAATCAGATCAGGAATAAAGCTGTAGGCGATTCGAATTGCCTCTTTACCGTTTACAGCTTCTTTTATCGCAAATCCAATAGGCTCTAAAATTTCTCTGATAAACGACCTGCTTTTGTCGATATCTTCTGCTATCAGTATTTTTTTTACAGGGCCATGATAACCCGTAATTTGTAAGTTGCTATCTTTTTCTTTAACCATGTCGTCATTAAGCGCTTCTGGTAGCTCCAATTTAAATTTAAAAGTAGTTCCTTGTCCGAGGCGAGTTTTAACACTGATTTCACTTCCCATCTTTCGAATGATTGAACGGGTAATGGATAATCCTAATCCAGCACCCTCATGTTGAATTCTTTCATCCTTAATCTGTTGAAAGGGTTGAAAAATTTTTTCGATATTATCCTCAGAAATACCAATTCCTGTATCTTCAATTTCAAATAATACATGGCTGTTATCTTTTTTTACTCGAAATAAAACATGCCCTTTTATCGTGTATTTCATAGCATTCGATAAAAGGTTAAGAAGTATTTGGCGTAATCGTTTTTCATCACCAATAACTTTTTCCGGAAGATTCTGATCAATTTCAAAATAAAAAAGAATTCCTTTTTGTAAGGATTTCATTCGAAAAATACTAATAATACTTTTTAAAACAATCGAAAAATCAAAAACTATAGGGTGAATATAAAATTTTTGTGATTCTATACTGGAAAAATCCAAAACATCGTTGATCATGGTTAGCAAATGTTCACCACATTCATGAATGGTGTCAATGGCATGCATTTGTTTGGGAAGCATACTACTTTCACGTTTAAGCAGTTGAGTGTATCCTAAAATACCATTCAGCGGTGTTCGTAATTCATGAGTGATATTGGCTAAAAAATTATTTCTGGCCATTCTTGCGGATTCGGCCATTTTTCGAGCACGCTTGAGTTCTTCATCAGAGAGCATTCGTTCAAGTCTATCCAACCCTTGTTTTTCAGCTATCTCCAGACGAATTTTTAATGTTTCTAAATCAAAAGGTTTTTTCAGGTAATCGTCAGCTCCAGCGTTAAGAGATTCACGTAAGCTTTCCAGTTGTGTCAATCCAGTAAAAACAATAAGAACGCTGTATTTTCCTTTGGGAAACTCTCTTAATTTTTTGCAGCATTCCAGACCATCGATTCCAGGAAGACCAATATCAACGAGTATCAATGAGTAAAATTGATGCTGGTATTCTTCTATTGCGTCCTCAGCGTTGCTGAATGTTTTGACCTGATTCCCACGTGCTACAATAATATCTTTGAGGGTCTCAGAAAGTAAAAGATCGTCATCAATGACCATCACTTTCATGGCAAGTCCTCATGCGTAATGTCGCCAAGTATTCCACTGCGGCGATGTTTTGGGAACGTTAAATATATGGTCGTTCCTTTACCCAGTTGACTGGTCACCCAGATTTTTCCTTTGAGTTTTTTCATCAATTCTTTGCTGATGATTAAGCCTAGTCCTGCGCCTTTTTCTCCTGCTGTACCTGGTTCTTTAACAGTGCTATTAATTTTAAACAATTTTCGTTGATTTTCTTCACTAATGCCAAGACCTGTATCTTCCACCACAATCTCCTCATAATCACCAAGATTTTTTGAAGAAATGGTGATCGTATCACCCGACAGACTATATTTGATTGCATTGGTCAAAAGGTGCTGAAAAATGGAATCTGCCATATTTTCATCAATATAAACCAGTTCGTTTTCAACAATTGTATTTTTGATTGTGATCTTTTTTTCTTCTGCCAACTGGCTCAAAGGAATAATACTTCGATCTACTATTTTGTTTAGCGGAATAATATCAGGGGCTGGTTCAATAACGCCACTTTGAAGTTTGATCCATCCCATCAGGTTTTCAAATATTTTTTGGGTGTATGATGCAGATCGTTGGATATTGTTTGCTGTTTTAATAAAGGTGTCGTTTAAAAGGTTTTCAGCGGTTTTGACAATTCTCCCCGATAATCCAAAAATAGATCCAACAGAACCAAACAAATCATCTGAAAAAACAGAAAATATTTTCTCACGAGTTTCAATCGCTTTTGTTAACTCATTGTTGACTCTGGTTAATTGTATATTGGTTTCTGTGAGTTTTTGATTGGATTCTGACAGTTTGGTATTTAATGAAATAAGCTCTTTTTTTTGTTTTTGAATGGTAAGATGAGTATTAATTCGTGCGAGAACTTCCTCTTGTTGAAAAGGTTTTGTTATATAATCCACTGCTCCCATTTTGAAGCCCTTCAGCTTCTTTTCTGTGTCTGATAGTGCTGTCATAAAAATAATAGGAATAGCTTTTGTATCATCATTGTGCTTAAGCGCTTTACATGTTTCAAAACCGTCCAGACCAGGCATCATAATATCCAATAAAACTAAATCTGGCTGTGCATGTTCTAATTGTTGGATAGCTCTTTCTCCACTTGGTGCGACCATTGTCTCGTAACCTGAATCCTCAAGATACTCAATCAGTACTCTTAAGTTTGTAGGGTTGTCATCAACAACCATGATGGTTGAATTTTCTGAAGATTCCATTTTATTCTCCTTATATGGTAATATCTTAATTCTCTATCATTCTTATAAAATTAATTCAATGGGTTTGTAACTCAAGACCTAATTTTTGCGCCAAAGTATTGAGGATCTCTGCCGCATCTTCAAACAGATAGTTTTTCATATAATGTTTCAGTTGTTCCAATAATTGATTGTCTTCAGTATTCTGAGTCAAATAGTTTAATGCAGGGAAACAGTCTTCACAAGCATCATTTGCCTCAGAATCACTATCTAACAATAAGTGATAAAAATGATCCAGATTTTTTTCCAAAAACGTTAACTGATTTTCAAGGCGGATTGACAAAGACGGGTCTTCAGATTCTTTGGTTTGGACAGGTAACGTTTTTTCAATGGTTTCAATAACAGGCTCAAGATTTTGTTTAAAAGATGTAATTAATTGATTTACTTTAGGAAGCATACGGCTTGTAATGGCATTTTCAAGCTCTTGAGCTGTATTTTGAAGTACTGTTGCGCCAATGGTTCCAGCCAAACCTTTTATCGTATGAATTTTTCGTTGGGCTGACTTGAATTGTTTGTTCTCAATTAAATTTTTTATGGCATCTGGCGCATTAAAATGTTCTTTTTTGAAAGATTGCATAATGTTTTCAAGAAGGTGTCGTTTTCCCATTAATTGATTTAATGCGCGGTCAACATTTAATATGTCATTGGATGACAGTTTTTTTTCTGGTACCATTCTCTTTTGGACAGAATCTACAGGTACAAATTGTAAATATTTTTTTAATGTTTCAAAAAAATGATCTGGTGGTATGGGTTTTGGAATGATATCATTAATTATTCGTTTATCGTTGTTAACATCTGAAAGATTCATTTCATGAGCTGTCAGAGAAATAATCGGCAATTCTTCAAACGAAAGATTCTGTCGTATGATTTTAATAGCCTCACGCCCATCCATAACAGGCATTTCCATATCCATTAAAACCACGTCATAGGTTTTGTTTTGTATCGCTTTAACCGCTTGCTGACCATTTTCAACAAAATCTAAATTGACAATGTGATCCTCCATCATCCCTTTGATGACTTGCTGATTGATAGGGTTATCTTCAGCAACCAGTATATTTCCCTGTAATGCATAAGTTTTATGGTTTGTAGCCAAATGATCATCTAATAATTCATCACAAATTTCAGGCTCTGGAGAATAAGGTAAGGCAACAAAAAGTGTTGTACCTGAGATGTCATTTGTCTCAAACCAGATTTTTCCCTGGTGGGTTTTAGTGATTAATTTAGCACTGTATGTTCCAAGACCTGTACCGGTTTTTTTTCCATGCGTAGCATACCGGTCAAAAAATCGATCTCTAAGCACTTCAGGGACAACGCCCTTGTTATTGATGCGAATTAAAGACATCTTGTCTTGATGATTCAAGTATACCCGAACACTTTCATTCTGAGGAGAAGCCTCTATGGCATTTTTTAATAAATTAGCAAACAGATTTTGTAATAACCGAAATTCACCGGAAATCCAAAACTTTTTATCAGAAGTCATTGGGTGATCATCAATAAATAATTGCAGCAAAATATTTTTTTGCCGGATTTGCATATCCAGATCATTGGAAAGTTTCTGAAATATAACCGTTAGATTACATGGAGAGGGTTCAAACACATAAGTATTTTCTTCCATTTTGAAAATATCTAATGAGTTTTCGATCATTTCTAAAATTTGATTTCCACTGTCAAGAATCAGTTTTAACCAGTTTTGCTGTAATCGCTTTTCTTTATTCAACAAGCGTATGTTTTGCAAAACATCATCAAGGGCGTCCTTTTTTCGTTTGTTCCATCCTGTCATTCTATACTCCTGATGAAATATCACTCAGGAACCACAATTTTATAACTTTCCCATTATGGCGTTCATATTTATGTTGAATTTGTTCGATGGAAAATTGAAAAAGCTGAAGGCATAGTTATTCTATTTCGAAGTTTTTTCGATTTTGCATCGGACAAAGTCAGTCTGAATATGGGATGCAAGAATGGGAACGTTATTAAATTGTGATTCCTAAGGATTCGTATATTCATATTAATTTAAATATTAAAGGCTTAAATAAAATAATTTCGTCAAATATGTCTTTACAGACAATATAATTATTGACTTTAAACTATGTGAGGTTTAAATGAGTTCAATCAAAACAATACCATTACTATTCTTAACGATCAATAGAATTATGAAGGAGCATAAAATGATTTATTTAAAAAAAGTGGTAATTTTCAATTTATGTATGGCAGCCCTGTTATGCAGCCCTGCATTATCGGCAGGCAACTTCGCTGATTTCAAAGCCAAAGGTGATGCAACCTGGGGAGAACGAGACAATCTCGACCAATTAAAGCTCTGTCTTGATGCATATGAAAAAGCGATTGCGATTCAGTCTAAAGATCAGGAAATTCTGGCGCGATTAAGTATCGGTTATTATTGGTTTGGAAATTTGCATCCTGGTAAAAAGAATCGCCAGATACGCATGGATGCCTATCAAAAAGGTATGGATTATGCGAAACAATTGACCGGCATAAACCCCAAAAGTGCGGCTGGAATCTTTTGGGATGCAACGAATAATGCATCTTATTGCAATGAACGTGGGTTTATGAAAAGTGCGATGAATGTCAGTAGTATAAAAGCTCAGGCGGAACAAGTCATGGGTATTGAACGTTATTATTACAGAGGAGGCCCACAACGTCTTTTAGCACGAATATATTGGGGTACACCACGATTTTTTAGAAAATCTGGCGAGGGCCTTGAAGATGGGGCTGAATTGATTAAAGATGTTCTGTCTAAATATCCTAACTTCACCCTGTCTTACATATTTTTGGGAGATATATACTGGGAAATGAGTGAAAAAAAACTATCGCGTGAAACATTTCAAAAAGTGCTTTCAATTCCTGAAAATTCACTGCCTGAATTTAAGCCTGAAAATCGACGAGATCGCCAAACTGCAAAGGAAAAATTGAAAGAATACTTTGGCCTGTAAGACTATGAAAAAGGAAACATAATGTTTCAGAACAACAAAATCGGATCGTTTATCATTTTTCTATTCTTGAGTTTTTTTTTATTTTTTATTATCTTTGGAGATCAGGGATTCATCGATTTGTTTCAACTACAAAAAGAATATCAAAAACTCAGTCTTTATCGTTCTGAGTTAGAACAGGAAAATGTTCAACTTCATCGAATCATTGAACGATTGAAACATGATCCTGAATATGTCGAACGAATTGCCCGAACAGAATTGGGCATGGTTCAAAAAAATGAAGTCATTTTTCAGTTTTCAAGGAGTAAATAATGAGCCATAATATTGTTACAGAGACACTGGCCAAATTATATCAAAAACACGGCGCACCGGATAAAGCCAAAGAAATATATTCTATATTATTAGAACAAAATCCGGATCGCAATGATTATCAAACCATCATTGAAGATTTAGACAAACAGCCGGTTAAAAAAGAAACATCGTTAGATTACCGACAGACACTCAATGAGGGGTTTGCTAATGACCAAAACGGTATGCCGCTCAATGAAGCGATCAATGCATTTGATGAAGACCAGCAATCATCATCAGTCAAAAAAGAATATGATCCTGAATTGATGGATCAAATTATGCTCATGACAGACTATGATGATGCCTTGGAGGATATGGAGTCTATAAATCATCCAATAAGAATGCCATCTCCTGTTCCCGATTCATCTAATCAGACAGAACCATTGACAAACACTGTCCATCAATGGTTGGATTTAATATTGATCAAACGCAAGATGAATCAACTCAAAAAGTTAAAACAGCATATTCAATGATTGATCAACGCGTATGGCAGATTTTAAGACGCATTTAGGGACAGCGTCAGTTGTCAGCATGTTGTCAGCGACAGTGTTTTATGGTTCAGGAACCATAACACCACAACAAGTCATTTTGTACTTTTGTTTGGGTACTTTTAGTGGAACGTTACCTGATATTGATTCTGACACATCAACTGCACTAAAGAATTTTTTTAATTTTTTAGGGGTACTTCTGGCATTTCTGGTACTATTTTCACGAATCGGACGCCTTTCTATTATTGAAATGATGATTATTTGGGCAGGTATTTTTTCTCTGATTCGCTATGGTATTTTTAAGATTTTTACAAGGTACACTGTGCATAGGGGAATATTTCATTCTATTCCAGCTGGACTGGCTACAGGATTAGTGGTTTGCGTTATTGGTAATCAGTTTTTCCATATGACGCCGATCAATTCCTGGATGAGTGGTTTTTTTGCTTGCCTGGGATATATCAGTCACCTGGTTTTGGATGAAATATATAGCATTGAACTGTCTTCAGCGAGAATCAAATGGACATTTGGAAGTGCCTGTAAGTTTTTTAGTCTGGACAACTGGCATTATTATGTTTATGTTTACGTTGTTGTGAGCATTTTGTTTTATCTGACACCTGATTCAAAACCATTTTTTGGTCAATTTACTGATGGCACATTTATTCAAGGATTGACAGACAATTTTTTTCCTGAGAATGGTTGGTTTTCAGCTTTTTATCAATAAGAATATTTCATAAATACGCAATCAAGGATCACATGAATACAAAATCTCAACTTTACAAAGCATCAATGATCGCCTTGAAACAATGTCTTGGATTAACATCTACAGAAAGCCTGCTTATTGTTTCAAATATTGAAACCAATGAAATAGCGCAATCATTGTTTCAAGCAGGTCTTGAAATAACATCTGACTGTCGTTGGCTAATATATCCGACAGGAACTATTAGTGGTGAAGAGCCTCCTGCTTGGGTTGCCACTGCTTTAAAAGAGTCAGATGCTGTAATCGCACCTACCTTTAAGAGTATTTCTCACACAAAGGCCAGAAGAAATGCGTGTGCAAAATATAAAACACGCATTGCGACGCTACCGGGGATCACTGTTGACTCCTTTATTCGTGGGTTGAGTGCTGATTATCTCGACATTAAAAAAATTTCTGAGAAAGTTCAAGATACGTTAGCAAGTCATCAACAAGCTATTGTCACATCACCTTCAGGAACCCAATTAACAATTGATTTGGGAAATAAGCCAGTCAAATCCATCGGTGATATTACCCAACCGGGAATGTTTTCAAATCTTCCTGATGGTGAAAGTGAACTGGCGCCAACCAATGCAAATGGAACATTAGTTGTGGATCGCTGTGGTAACTATATTACAGAGCCAACACGAATATCCATTTCAAATGGCTATATAACTGAAATTGAAAAATCACCCTCTGGAGAACGTTTTACTCAGTTAATACAGACCGCCATGGAGAAAGATGGTAATAACAATGCAACTTATATTGCCGAATTTGCTATTGGAACCAATCCCACTGCCCGTGTTACTGGTAATATTTTGGAAGATGAAAAAGTGTTAGGTACCTGTCATATTGCTTTTGGAGATAATACCAGTTATCCCGGGGGCAAAAATGAAAGTATTTTGCATATTGATACTATTGTGATATCTCCAACCATCCATATGGATGGAGATATCATTGTCGACAAAGGAAAACTATTGATTTAAAAAGTCTATGTATAGACATAAAAAACAATGGAGGTTTTTAAGATGTATAGAACCATTTGGATAACAGCAGTATTATTGATCTGTATACTTTTTTCCGGGTGCGTTGTTTCAAAATCTACTTATCTTGCCCTTGAGAAAGATTTTCAAGATCAGCTTGCACAGAGTAACCAACAACTTAACGAATTTAAAAAACAAATTGAACGTCTGGAAGTTGAATTAAACCATAGCAAGACAAATTTATCAGGACTTGAGGTTGAAAAACGTAAACTTGAAACTGAAAAACTTCAAATGACCAATAAAATTGATAATATTAAAGACAATGTTGAACAATTAAAAGATGAATTACAGCGCAAACAAACCATCATTTCAACACAAAAAAAAGTGATCGCTCAAGTCAATGAAACTAAAAAACAAATTGAGCATTCGTTAAAGAATCAGATCGCATCTCAAGAAATTAAACTTGAAGAAATGGAAGGAAAGCTCAAATTAACATTTGTGGATAAAATATTGTTTAACTCCGGAAGTGCAACTATAAATGATAAAGGAAAAGAAGCGTTGCTTCAAATAGCGGATTCATTAAGACATCAGACACAAAATTACAATAATATTCGTGTGGAAGGTCACACCGATAACATCCCAATAGCTGATGGTCCGATCAAAAAAATATTTCCATCCAACTGGGAATTATCATCAGCTCGTGCCATTTCAGTTGTTCGTTTTTTAGAATTGGAAGGCGGCATTGATCCATCAAGACTTTGTATCTCTGCGTACAGCTATCATCGACCGGTAAATACCAATGATACTCCTGAAGGAAGAAGCCAGAATCGCCGGATTGAAATTATATTAACACCATAGGAAACACAATTTTGCTCAATCAGAATTTCTCTTTTGGGGGAATATGCCTGGATAGAATCAAATAAGTTATTCTGGAAAACTTCACAATATCAAAAACGCATAATAGATTTTGTAATATAAGGTTATTTGTATATATTTTATTGTTTTTAACAGAATCATGATACTTGTTGTAATCATATAACTTTATAAAGGGCGTATCCAAAGGTTGGGGGAAGCAAAGTTATTCCTAATCATCTTAATCATCTTAATCATCTTAATCTGCGTAATCCAGGTTCAGACAATAAGGAATAACTTTGCTTCCCCCAACTTTTGGATACGCCAGGTTCAGACAGAAAACAATAACTTTTTCACCCTCTTGTTTAACTGTTGGATAAGAAGTGAGTTTCTATTGCAAATCTTTTTCAATAACACTGCTTATTTTATCACCAAATTGATCCAGTAATTGATCGACGACATGACGAGGTGAACCTTCAAGTACAACATTTTTTTTCTGTGTTGTGGGGGAATACACATGAACAATTTTAGTGGGTGATAATTTGGCACCATTAAAATTTTCAGATAGCCCAATATCTTCAATGCTTAATACTTCGATCTCAGATGATTGAAATGCATTTTGAATACCTTCAAGTGGAACATATCGTGGCAGATGGCAGGTTGTACTAATCGTTACAAGGCCAGGTAAATCCATTTCAAGCGTTTCAACAAATCCATCAATGACCCTGCTGATGATAACGACATTTTCTTCAGGTTCAATACGATCAACAAAAGCCACACAAGGAAAATTTAACTCTTCAGCAATTTGTGGCCCCACTTGAGCAGTTTCACTATCACTGGTCTGGCATCCACATAAAATTAAATCAACCGATGAACATTTTTTTTCAATCGTTTTTGCCAATGCATGGGATGTTATCAACGTATCTGAACCTGCCAGGCGTTTATCTGACAATAAAAATCCCTGGTCTGCTCCTAAAGCAATTGCTTCTCGTAAAATTTCTTCTGCCAGAGGTGGTCCCATTGTAATAGCAGTTACAAATGCAGGTTGGTTTTGCTTTATTTGTAATGCCGCTTCAAGTGCGTGTTTACAAGCGGGATTCATCATACCTTCCGCAAGCTCTCGTCGTAATGTACCGGTTTTTGAGTTCCAGGGCAATTCTGAAACCATGGGTACCTGTTTTATACAAACAACTAATTGCAACATAATCGTGTCCTAAGTCGGTTTATTCAAAACGGCGCGCGAAATAACCATTCGTTGAACTTCGCTCGTTCCTTCATAAATTTCAGTAACTTTGGCATCTCGAAAATAGCGTTCAACATCATACTCTTTACTATATCCATAGCCACCATGAATTTGTACCGCAAGATTGGTTACCCGAACAGCGACAGCACTGCAATATAATTTAGCCATTGCTGCTTCTGGACCAAAGGGTTTATTTTCATCACGAAATGCACAGGCACGGTATAATAATAAACGGGCAGCATCGATTTCAGTTGCCATATCGGCAAGATAATTTTGAATGGTTTGAAATGATGATATATTTTTTTTAAACTGCTGACGTTCTTTTGAATATTTAACAGAAGCATCAAATGCTCCTTGCGCAATGCCTAAAGCCTGTGCTGCAATCCCAATTCGTCCTGTATCTAATGTGGCCAGACCAATTTTTAATCCATCTCCAATGCGGCCTAAAAGATTTTCTTTTGGGACAGTACAATCTTCAAAAAAAAGTGATGACACAGGGTTTGCGCGCATACCGCATAAATCTTCAATTTCTCCAACAGAAAATCCAGGGGTTCCTTTTTCAACAATAAAAACAGCTGTGTTTTTATGAGCTTGTTTGGCATTTGTTTTTGCGAAAATTAAAGCACTACCACATACACCACCATTGGTGACAAATATCTTTGTTCCATTGATGATAAAGTGGTCATCTTTTTCCACAGCAAATGTCTCAACACCACCAGCATCAGATCCAGCATTTGCTTCGGTAAGGCAAAAAGCGCCAATGCGCTCTCCATCACAGAGAGGAGGTAAAAATTTCTTTTTTTGGGACTCAGTACCGAACAGATAAATGGGATAGGTTCCTACGCTATTATGAACAGTGACACATAATCCAATTGCGGCACTTACCCTTGAAATTTCTTCAATGGTGATGGCATATGAAATACTATCTGTACCTGCCCCACCATATTTTTGTGGAATTTGGAGACCAAAAAAATTTAATGACCGCATTTTTTCAATGACCTCAACAGGAAAACGTTGATCTCTGTCGATATCATGAGCAATTGGCCCCAATTCAGCTTCAGCAAATTCTCGGACTGATTTTCTAACGAGATTGTGTTTCATACAAGGGTTGAAATTCAAAACAAAATCCTCATCTATTCATGAATAAAGGTTAAAAAATGAAAATTCAATTTGAATACTGTTTATCATTTATAGTGTCAAGATAAATAATACTCAAAAAGCTTGACACAACCAAAACAATCACATAAAGTTAACGTTTACGTAAGAATAAAGTTTGATTTTATTATGAAAGAAAATAATCGTTAATATGTCCACAAACAAAGAATTATTTAGCATCTCAGAACTTTCTGCTCAGTTTAATATCAGTCCAAGAACGATTCGTTTCTATGAAGAAAAACAACTGATATCTCCTGAACGAACATCCGGAAATCAGCGGGTGTATTCTCGGAAAGATCGGGCGAGACTTCGGTTAATCCTTCGTGGTAAGAGTTTTGGGTTTTCGTTAAAAGAAATTGGTGAAATGATTGGTATGGCCAATGTGGATATGAGTGAAATTGATCAAATCAAAACCAGTCTGGATTACAGCAAAAATAAAATCAGTGAAATCCAGGATAAAAAGGAAGAATTAACGCATTTGGAAAAAGAATTAACCCACATGACGCTCCGTTTGGCCGATCGTCTTGCTTTACTGATGGAATCCAGTTAGGAACCACAATTTAATAACTTTTTCATTATGGCGTCCATATTCAACCTGAATATGGACGCCATAATGGAAAAGTTATTAAATTGTGGTTCCTTAAGATCTGGTTGCCAAAAATTAATTTATTACCGCTTCATGAAACAAATTAAAGGAGAAAAAAATGTTTGATTACCTGGTAAATGAAGAAACACTGAGATTTCGTAATGAAGTTCGTGAATATGTTAAATCCATTCCACGGCAGATGATCCTGGATATGGATTCTGATAAAATTGAATTTCCAAAAGAATTTCTGAAAGGAGCGGCTGATAAGAACCTTTTGGGATGCCGATATCCCAAAAAATTGGGCGGTCGAGATATGAACTGGGTTGGCGCTACAATGGGTATTGAAGAAATAGGGGTGCTGGGTTATATTTTTGCCTGTACATTTGGTGTTGGTGGCGAATTGGTTTGTGATGCTATCGTTCAGCATGGTACAGACGACCAAAAAGAAAAATATGTAAAGCCTTTATTAAAAGGAGAGCTCTTTGCTGCTGAATGTTTGACCGAACCTCGTGGGGGGTCTGACTTTTTTGGCACGACTACAGTAGCTGAAGAACGAGGAGACTATTTCTATATTACCGGTCAAAAAAGATTTATTGTTGGCGGAAAAGGCGCCGATTACTTTTTGGTTTATGCCCGCACAAATCCAGACGTTGAACCTCATAAAGGGATATCCTGTTTTATTGTGGATCGTACAGATGGTGTTGATACTCCTTACATATATGGTTTAATGGGCTGTAGGGGGGGTGGTACAAGCCGACTTGTTTTTAAAAATGTCAAAGTACCCAAAGAAAATCTTTTAGGCAAAAAGGATGGCGGCTTTGAAGTATTTAAAACCATGATGATTCCTGAACGTCTTGGAACAGCCGCAATGACTATTGGTGCGGCACGCCCGGCTATTGAAGTTGCAACCGGGTATACCACCAGGCGTAAAGCTTTTGGACAGACCATTAATCAATTTCAAGGCGTAAATTTTCAGGTGGCAGAAGCTGCTATGCTTTTGGATGCTTGTCGATCCATGATTTATGTAACGGCTGAAGCTGTAGATCGTAACATTGATGCGCGTCGTATTCGTCGAATGATTTCTGAATCCAAAAAGTTTGTGACTGAATCCTGTCAAAAGGTGGTTCACAATGCCATGCAGGTTATTGGTGGAATTGGTTATACCAATGTTTTTCCTGTTGAACGTATATACAGAGATCTTCGCCTGGCATCCATTTGGACGGGAACCAGTGAAATCATGTCCATGATTATTGCCAATGAGTGGTATAAAGAATATTGGGCAATGAAAAAAGACAATCAAACAAGAGATTCAGAACCTGATGCGCCAGGCGCTTTTGATACCGATGAAAAAATATATGAATAAATTTGATGCCGATAAAAAAATATACGAATAAAAATAGTTGAATGTCCAGATTAAAGGAATTCAACAATTAATTTAAGAAAGGACTTATTTTAAATGGCTCAATTAATCTCAGATCGTCGAGATATTGATTTTATATTATATGAACAACTCGACATCGAAAAATTTACAAACATAGACGTTTACGATAATATGAATCGTAAAATGATCGATCTTCTTATCAATGAAGCCAGAAACCTGGCTGTCAAAGAAATTCTTCCAACCTATGCAGAAGGTGACAAAGAACAGGTTCAGTTTGAAAAAGGTGAAGTTAAAGTACCTAAATGTTACCATCGACCCCACAAATTGATTTTAGAGGGAGAATGGCCAAGCATGACCGAAGACCCTGAATTGGGTGGTCAAGGTGTTCCTAATGTCGTTGCCAATGCAGCAATGGAATACATTGTTGGTGCTAACTTTGCAATGACAGCATATGCCCTTATGGGACACGGCACCGGTAAAATGATTGAGCTGTTTGGTGCAGACAAACTCAAACAATTGTTCCTGAAAAAATTATACACTGGCGTTTGGGGCGGAACAATGCTCCTGACAGAACCAGATGCCGGTTCTGATGTTGGCGCATTAACGACAACAGCTACGCCAAATGATGATGGCACATACAACATTGTTGGAAATAAAATATTTATCACCAATGGTGATCATGATCTGGCTGATAACATTATTCATCCGGTTCTGGCAAGAATTGAAGGTGCTCCTAAAGGAACAAAAGGCATTTCACTATTTGTTGTTCCGAAATACTGGGTAAACGATGATGGAAGCATTGGTGATGCTAATGATGTCGTTTGTACGGGTATTGAGCATAAAATGGGTATCAAAGGAAGTGCAACTTGTAGCTTGAACTTAGGTGGAAAAGGCAATTGCCGGGGATATTTATTGGGTGATCCCAATAAAGGTATGAAAATCATGTTTACCATGATGAATGAAGCTCGCTTAAGTGTTGGCGCTCAAGGCTTTTTCCATGCATCCTGTGCTTATCAATATGCAGTCAACTATGCACGCGAAAGAATTCAAGGTAAAGAGCTGGAAAAAGCATTTGATGCTGATGCACCATCAGTATCTATTATCAACCATCCCGATGTCCGTCGAATGTTGCTGAATATGAAAGCTTATGTGGATGGTATGCGTAGCTTCCTTTATTATGTTACTTCTTTGTTTGATAAAGAAAAAGTTGGAGAAACGGAAGAAGAACGTCAGCATGCTAAAGATCAGATTGAACTGTTAATCCCGCTGATTAAATCGTATTGTACCGATCTTGGCTATCAGGTTTGTGTTGATGCCATTCAGGTATATGGTGGTTATGGCTACACCTCTGAATATCCTGTTGAGCAACTCGCACGTGATTGTAAAATAGCATCAATTTATGAAGGGACCAATGGAATTCAGGCAATGGATTTATTGGCCAGAAAATTAGGAATGAAAAAAGGCCAGGTATTTATGGGCTTTATGCAGGATGTTCAAAAAGTTACTGCCCAGGCAAAGGAATATGAAGAACTCAAACCTCTTGCTGAAAAGATTGATCTTGCGATTAACAAATTGGGTGAAGTTGCCATGCACATGGGAACAACTGCTATGTCTCCCAAATTACGCGTTGCGTTTGCATTTGCATCCCCATTTTTACGCGTTATGGGTGATGTTATCATGGGATGGATGCTTCTGTGGCGAGCCAATACAGCCCTACCCAAGTTTAAAAAACTTGCTGGTGATAAAACAGGGGATGATCTTGCTGCATTGCTTGGTAAAAATAAAGATGCGTCATTTTATGATGGTGTTGTCAAAGCAGCAGAACACTATATATTGACATTGTTACCGGAAACAATGGGCAAAATGGATGCCATTAAAGCCAGCAATGATGCCACAATTTCAATTCATGAAAAATCATTTGCAAGTCTATAATATTTAACGATAACAGGGCGCTTTTGCAAAAAAGTCGTCCTGTTTCCAAAAGGAGAATCTATGAAAAACGTTGTTATTGTCGCTGGATGTCGAACAGCTATTGGAGCGTTTGGAGGAACACTTCGTGATCTCAGTTGCGCTTCTATTGCCACTGTAACGTTGAAAGAAACTGTAAAACGCGCTGGTATTGACCCCAGTATCATTGGTGATGTACGCTATGGATGCTGTATGGAGCATCATGATGCATTGAATGTTACTCGAACAGCAGCTCTGATGGCTGGTATTCCTGAAACTGTCACAGGGGTGACAATTAATCGTGTTTGTATCTCTGGTATGGAGGCTGTCATTTCCGGAGTAGCAATGATTCAAGCTGGTATGGCAGATGTTATTCTTGCCGGTGGCGTTGAACATATGTCCGGAGTACCTTATACAGTTCCTAATGCCAGATGGGGATGCAGACTTCAGGATACGACATTTGTAGATGCCATGATTCATGCGCTTCATTGTGGTTCATTTATCATGCCCAATCCTGAAGATGGACCAGTGGATGAAACTCAGGAACCATTGAAGTATTTTGTGGGTAAACCATACATTATGGGGCACACTGCAGAATTTGTTGCTCAACATTTAAATATCAGTCGTGAAGAAATGGATGAAGTTGCTTTGCGCAGTCATAACAATGCAGAGCGTGCAACGAACGATGGTTCTTTTAAAGAAGAAATTGTTCCCATAGAAGTTCCTCAGCGCAAAAAACCGCCCCTGATCTTTGATCGCGACGAACATTTCAGACCAGGACTGACCCTTGAAAAACTTCAAAAATTGCCCCCTGCATTCATCCCTAAAACTGGTAAAGTGACTGCGGGTAATTCAAGCGGCTTAAATGATGGTTCTGCCGGTCTGATGCTCATGTCAGAAGAAAAAGCCAGGGAGTTAGGACTTAAACCTCTGGCAAAGATAACATCCACAGGAAGAGGTGCATGTCATCCATCTGTTATGGGACTGTCACCGGTTCCAGCAGTAAAAAATCTGTTGGCCAACAGTTCATATTCTCTTGATGATTTTGAGCTGATTGAATTAAATGAAGCTTTTGCCTCACAATATATTGGATGTGAGAAAGAATTGGGTTTAAATCGCGAAATTACGAATATCAATGGTTCAGGCATTGGCCTGGGACATCCAGTTGGTGCAACTGGTGCAAGAATTATCGTAACACTTCTTCATGCCTTAAAAAAACAAAATAAAACACTGGGTATGGCAACGCTTTGTGGTGGTGGCGGTGTTTCAATGGCATGTACACTTGAAATGATGTAATCGTTTAAAATAAACAAATAAGGAATCACTTTAATAGTGGTTCCTTTTTTTTTGGGACCCAGCTATATTTTTTGAGAAAAAAATGGCGGCTATGAGCAACAGAATCCCTGATTGTTTTTTTGATTTTCATAAATCGTACCCTCAGGAAAATACAATAGATCTAAAAAATTAATTGAAAATAATACTCATCCAGTATAGAATCAATTTTATTTAATATTTATTGGTATT
>Ga0272440_1001564_pt1 | contig 18625 bp, 10 predicted proteins | sample SSMMMBAug17_FD_192440 | JGI IMG/M metagenome (GOLD analysis project Ga0272440, IMG submission 192440) | Marine sediment archaeal communities from Little Sippewissett salt marsh, Falmouth, MA, United States - SSM-MMB-Aug17 | ecosystem: Environmental > Aquatic > Marine > Wetlands > Sediment ...
CTTGTGTTCGCCCATCGTACATAGGAACGAAAGCGTTATTAGTTCGAGGGCGAACATAAGGTTCGCCCCTACATCGGGCTGGCACATAAGTAAATGGGGAACTTATTTTTCGAGTTTTCCTTAATATTGTTAATCTATTTATGAAATGTGCGAACATATAAAGTAATGTGACTTTTTGGGAATGTGCCCGATTTGATTTATTTATTGTTGACATCACAAAAAAATAATGATTACATAATTCTTGCAATGAGAGGTTGTTATGAAATTATTAAAATTACGATTTATTCAAGCATTCCTTCTGGCAATAGTCATACCCGGATTGTCATCGGCCCAACAAGACTTACAGAAGGACTCTTTTTCAAAAACCATTCATTATTTGTCCACCGCATATTTTAATGATATTCAGGAAATAAACAATCAAACCAATAAAGACATGATGCGCATGGCACAATCTCTATCTGTTTCTATTTCGATGATGCTCAAAAAAAACACGCACACAATCAATCAATCCGCTTCACAATTGAATCATGAAATCACAACGCAATTATTACCTGAAATGAAAGCACTTGGTGAAAAAGTCCTATTGATGCATCATCAGGTGTCTAATAATTTTAATTTAAAGTCGAATAACTGAACGTCCAACTTTGATTTTTCTTAACATAATCAACAATCGGAGTCAAACCTAAGTCTGAACAACAATCGTTTGCGAACCTATGTCCGAGGCAAACGTTTCTAATTCATTCTCGAACATAGGTTTGATACCGGTTTATTAAAACAAAGGAGGAAACATGTCCAATTTATATGATGACGCATATCATGAATCTCTAAATGCCCCTGATACATTCTGGGGGAATCAGGCTCAAAATTGTCATTGGTTCAAAAAATGGGATAAGGTCCTGGATGATTCAAACAAACCTTTTTACCAATGGTTTCGTGGCGGTGAGATGAATACCTGTTATAATGCCCTTGACTATCATATCGACAAAAGAGGAGATCAACCTGCATTAATCTATGATAGTCCGGTAACAGGGACAATTAAAAAGTTTACCTATAGAGAATTAAGAGATGATGTTGCAAAATTCGCCGGTCTTTTGGCATCACAAGGCATCATTAAAGGTGACAGAGTTTTGATTTATATGCCCATGATCCCTGAAGCCGCTATCGCGATGCTTGCCTGCGCCAGACTCGGGGCAATCCATTCGGTTGTGTTTGGTGGATTTGCGCCAAACGAGCTTGCAACGCGAATCAAAGATGCGAAGCCTAAAATCATAGTATCTGCATCATGTGGTATTGAAGGAAAAAGAATAATAGAATATAAACCAATGCTGGATGAAGCAATATCGCTCGTTGATGAAAAGCCACATAAATGCATCATATGCCAACGCCCTCAGGTAAAAGCCAGCATGAATACCAGAGATATTGATTGGGCCGAAGCTGTTGTTTCAGCAGAACCTCATGATTGTGTGCCAGTTAAGTCAACTGATCCTTTATATATTCTTTATACATCAGGAACCACAGGCCAACCAAAGGGAGTGGTTCGGGATAATGGCGGGCATGTTGTAGCGCTAAAATGGACCATGAAGGCGATCTATGATATTGATCCGGGGGATGTATTTTGGGCAGCATCAGATGTCGGTTGGGTTGTAGGGCATTCTTATATTGTATATGCACCTTTGTTTCAGGGAGCAACCACTGTTATGTTTGAGGGAAAACCGGTGGGCACGCCAGATGCAGGCGTTTTTTGGCGGGTCATTTCTGAGCATAATGTTAAATGTTTATTTACAGCACCAACAGCCTTTCGGGCGATTAAACGAGAAGATCCACTAGGAGCGCTGATAAAAAATTACGATTTATCTCATTTCAAAATGCTTTTTCTGGCAGGAGAGCGTTCAGATCCTGACACCATTCAATGGTCAGAAAAACAACTCAATATTCCTGTAATTGATCATTGGTGGCAAACTGAAACAGGATGGGCAATTACAGCCAATTGCATGGGACTTCATCCTTTTCCAATCAAGTATGGTTCCCCAACAAAAGCTGTTCCAGGTTGGGATCTTCGTGTGGTAGACTTTGAAGGCAACCCGGTACCGGCAGGAGAAATTGGCGCCCTGGTCGTAAAACTTCCATTGCCCCCTGGTACTTTTCCAACACTCTGGCAAAATGATCAGCGTTTTAAAGAAACATATATGGATCCATTTCCCGGATACTATAAAACAGCTGATGCAGGCTATATTGATTCCGATGGTTATGCCTTTATCATGTCACGTACAGATGATATCATTAATGTTGCCGGACATCGGCTTTCAACAGGTGCAATGGAGGAAGTTCTTGCTGATCATCCAGATATTGCAGAATGTGCGGTTATTGGCGTTGAAAATAGTTTAAAAGGTCAGGTACCTGTTGGATTTCTAGTTTTGAATGCCGGAGTCAAACGCGATCATAAAGATATTATTCAGGAAGTCATACAAATGGTTCGAGATAGAATTGGTCCAGTGGCTGCTTTTAAAACTGCAATCGTTGTTGACAGACTTCCTAAAACCCGATCAGGAAAAATTCTAAGAGGTACGATGCAAAAAATTGCTGATGCAAAAGACTATAAAATTCCTGCAACCATTGATGATCCAAATATTTTAGGAGAAATTGACACTGCCTTGAGTCGTATTGGCTACAGTCAAAATCGTAAATCGTAATTCCTTTAATTTAATCACGCAACTGTTTGTTTTAGAAAATCTAATGCACGTTGTTCTTCCAGGGGTTTTGAAAAATAAAACCCCTGGACACATTCACAGGATAACGCTTTTAAAACTGATAATTGATCTTTTTCTTCAACGCCTTCAGCAACCACACCAAGATTTAAATGTTTTGCCAGTGATAAGACTGTTTTAACAATCTCCATATCTTCATCAGAAGCGTTCATATTTGAAATAAAGGAACGATCAATCTTTAAACCATCAATGGGGAATCGGTTTAAATATGACAGAGAGGAATAACCGGTTCCAAAATCATCAATAACCAGTCGTATCCCCATCTTTTTCAATGCATTCATTTTTTCTATGGAGGATTCCGCATAATCCATTAATACGCTTTCTGTCAGTTCAATTTTAAGCTGGTCGGGATGACAATGGTATTGTTTGATTACAGAAGCGATATGCTCAATAAAATCTTGCTGCATAAATTGTTTGCTCGAAACATTGACACTGATCGTTAATTTGGAATACTGTGACGATATATCATTCCAGCGCTTTATTTGTTTACAGGCTTCAGATAGAACCCATTTCCCCAATGGTATAATTAAACCGGTTTCTTCAGCAAGAGGAATGAATTTTATGGGTGATAGGACACCATATTTGGGATGTATCCATCGCACGAGCGCTTCAAAGCCTTCTATCTTTTCAGAGCCTGTTTTTACAATGGGTTGATAATAAAGTCTCAGTTTATTTTCAGCGATGGCATTTCTGAGATCATTTTCAATGATAACAGATTCCAGAGCCTGCTCATGCATTTTTTTATGAAATACCTTAAAACATGCTTTTCCAGATTCTTTAGCACGATACATAGCAATATCGGCATCCCTTAAAAGATCTTCTGAATTGGAATAGGCGTTCACATTTAAAACAATGCCAATGCTGGCACTCACATAGATTTCATTATTATCAATGTAGACAACCTCTTGTGCAACGTTCCGAATGCGGCGCGCAACATTGATTACATCTTTTAATCCAATAAATTCTTCTAATAGCACAGCAAATTCATCGCCACCAAGTCTTGCAACAGTATCAACAGATCGAATGCATTTTTTAAAACGTTCTGCCATTTGCTTTAATAATTCATCACCTGTGTGATGTCCCAACGAATCATTAACACGTTTAAACCGATCTAAATCAAACATAATTAAAGCGAATTGATATTTATCCCTTCTTTTGCGACGTTCAATGGCATGATTCAATCGCTCCATAAACAAAGCACGATTGGGAAGTCCTGTCAAAGAATCATAGAATGCTTGATGATACAGTTCATTTTCAAAAGCCTTTCTTTCAGAAATATCATTATAAATATAAAAAATTCCATCTATTTGATTCTCAATTTCAATAGGATATCCCAACATCAGGACCGGAATTAATCGGCCGCTTTTATGTTTTCTAACAGTTTCTTTATGAATGGTTTTTCCCTTGAGAACTGTCTGATTAATCGTTACCACTTCATTGACACGATCTTCTGGAACAATGAGATCTCTATTTCGTTTAGATTGGGCTTCATTGGACGTGAAGCCAAACATATTCTCAAATCCTTTGTTGATAGATATTATTTCGCCATTGCCATTAATCATGACAATGGCCTGTGGGGAGTTTTCAAACAATTGTTTGAAATATGCACGTTGCTGTTGCAGGGCCCCCATAACTTTATTGTATTTCGTTGCAATATGGCCGACTTCAGTGAAAGGATCAACTGGCACCCGAAGTGATAGATCCCCTGTTTTTTCATGTTCGGACATTATTGAAAATAAGCTTGATGTTTCTGTTTTGGCACCATGTTCAGAGACATTTAACCCGATACGTTCATCCTCTTGATCCACTCTCAATGGGAATTTTTTGTTGATCGCCCATAAAAAAAGCATTGATAATGGAAATGCAATAAAAAAAGCAACCAGAACCCCAATAGCTTGAACGCTGAATTGTTCCAAACGATTTAAACCCGTCCCAAGTATTGTTTCATTACCAAAAATTGCCACAGCAAGTGTTCCCCAAATACCACATCCAAGATGAACCGGAACAGCGCCAACAGCATCATCAATTTTGTAACGAAGTAATAAATACTCTGATCCCATACAAATCCATGCAGAGATAATCCCGATAATGACAGCAGATATTTCACTGACACAGTGACATGATGCTGTAATAGCAACAAGACCACCAATAGAACCATTAATCAAATAATTAATTCTGGGCATTCCGCCTACAAACCATCCTGTTAATAGATACACAACAGCACTGCTGGCACCTGCCAATGTCGTTTTTACAATAATGGCAGGGACTTCAGAGTTTAATCCCAGGGTACTTCCGGCATTAAAACCAAACCATCCGAACCATAAAAGCAATGTGCCAAGCACAGAAAGGGGAATATTCCAGGATGTGATCTCAACCGCTTGATTGTCTTTGTCAAATCGACCTTCTCGCGGACCTATAATTATCAGTGCTGAAAGAGCAACCCATCCACCGATACTGTGTACCACTGTCGATCCTGCAAAATCTACAAAGCCTAAATCTGCGAGCCACCCGGTTTGTTGAGCGTGCTCAAGTCCATTCCACACCCAATGACCATAGACCGGATAAATAAATGATGACAAAAAAATTGCGATGAGCAAGTAAGATGAAAAACGCATACGTTCAGCAACAGCCCCTGAAAAAATTGTTGTGGCTGTACCACAGAACATGGCTTGAAAAAAGAAAAAAGCAGAAAGGAATGCATCATTACTAAAGCAATAGAAAAATCTTGATATGCCTAAATACCCATTATATGAGTGACCAAACATTAAACCAAACCCAATCATCCAGAACAACATAATTGCAAAAACAAAATCGGCTAAATTCTTGATTGCAACGTTTATACTGTTTTTTGAACGTGTCATTCCGGATTCCAGGCACATAAATCCGGCTTGCATTATAAAAACCAATGTTCCGGATACGACAATCCATAGAATATCCATCATTTGGTAAATATCTTTTTCCATTATTTTTTTTCCTGTATTATTTTATTTAAAATACGCACCAATGATGAATTAAAAGGCAATTAATATGCCAAATCAAATTAACCCTTATTATCGAGGGGTTAATTATTTTAAGCCTTTTTTCTGTTGATACATAAAATGGCGGTTTTTTTTGAAAAGATAAAACAAGTGCCTGTATCAAAAAGAAGGTACAGAATTGTATCGCCATTAAGATTGATACAACTTTGCTGAATTGAAGTTTTCGCTGGCGCATTCCCAAAAGTCGGAAATTCGGTTTCTTAAGAAATGTCCGACTTTATGGGAATGCGCCCAATGTGGTCTCGTCCAGAAGTGTTACATTCATATATTTCAAAATACTTGAAATACTATATCAAAAATGCTAAGAATAATAGATATGAAAAAGAAAAAAAAATATTTATTGGTTTCCTTGTGTATTCTCAGTTTGATGTCAATTATCATAACAATACTTCCGGTTATTATAGCGCATCAACTGGTTAATCAACTGGAATATCACTTTAACCGGCCTGTTTCAGTGGATGATGTTGATCTTAATCTATTTACATTAGAATTTCGCCTGGAAAAATTTGAAATTCAGGAATTGTCATCCAAAAACAGCTTTGTTTCTTTTGACGCTTTTTATCTGGATGCTTCATGGCGTTCATTGTTTAAACAGTGCATCACCATAGAAACGATTCAGTTGCATAAGCCACATTTCAATGTTGCCATGAAATCTGATGCCACCTTCAACTTTTCAGATTTGATACCTGAGCCGCATCGATTAACAGAAACATCAAAGCCACCTGAAAAAAAATCAGACACAAAGGTATTTCATCTGGATCAACTGCCTGTTCATTTTGACATTCAAAATGTTTCCATTCATAATGGGCATATCGCATTTAAAGATCATAAACATGGACTGACACACAATTTAAACCATTTGAATGTTGATATTTCTCAACTAACAAATGCGCCTACGACAACAAATCAGCCCACAGACATTACCTTAAATTTTATCCTTAACAATTGTAACGTCCAGACGCATACTCAGGCAAATCTATTTGATAAAACGCCATCTGCAACTATGCATATTTTTAATGATGGTGGAAATTTTTCTTTTTATCAACCCTATTTAAACAAATTTTTAGATTGGAAAATTGTATCAGGTGAATTAAAAACAGATTTAAAAGTCAACGTGACACTTAAGAACAATACCCCTGATTTATCCTTTCTAGGGAACATTAAAATTGTTGATTTTGAATTAATAGAAAGCGAACAGAATAAATTAATGTCGTTCCCTTTATTTGAATTTCAGTTTAATACATCGCGCCCCATAAAATCACAAATAAATCTTGCTTTGGTAAAATTGATTCAGCCTGAAATCAATATAATTCGGCGAAAAGATCAGTCCATTAATTTGATACCTGTTTTGAAAAATGCATCCATCGATAAAAATATCAGGAAAAATGAGGATGCAAAAATATCTCATGTAAAAAAAACAGCTAATAATTCGTTATCAAAATCAACACATACTTTGGACCTAAATATTCAAAAAGTAATGATTGACAGCGGACAAATTGATGTTAAAGATTTTTCTACTACAGATCCTTTTTCAACTCAATTCAAACAGTTAAAGTTAATTTTAGAAGGTGTTCATTTAAAAGATCAAAAAATATTATCAATGGACTTTTATACAGAAATCTTTCCTCATGGAAAAATTTCTATAAATGGGGCATTGCAATTATCGCCGCAGAAGTTTGATGGTCATCTTTTCGTTGAAAATTTCGATATATCAATGTTCCATCCATACCTTCAAAAATTTCTCAATGGGCATTTAGAAAGTGGCCGCCTGTTTATTCAATCTGACACGCATTTTGAACAAAAAAAGAATACGCCTCATATGCAGTTTTCAGGAAACCTTGCATTAAAGAATTTTATATACAAAGAACCCGCTCAAGCAAAAGATGTTTTAAGTTGGGACAATCTTGAAATCAAAAAAATAAATTCAGGACTGTTCCCGCATTATTTGGATATTGATGCAATCCTCCTTGATCATTTAATTGCGCCAATATGCCTGCTTAAAGATGGAAAACTGAATTGGATCGCTATACTAAAAGAAACAGCCCAAAAAACATCTGAAAAAAAAGCGCTTCCTGAGAATTCAAAAACTGCACAAAAAGAAAAAACATCAATTATTGGGGATTCAAAATTAGAAACCGCTCATAAAGAAGATTCAAAAGAAACACGCGCCGAACATACTAAAAACATATCAAAGGCCACTACAACAGACAATAAAAAGAAACCATTGTTTCAGCGCTTAAATATTCGCAAAGTTGTATTAGAAAATAGCAATATTCGTTTTGTAGATAAAACAATGAAACCATCCTTTTTTGCAAATATGACCGAACTTAATGGCCAGATTTTAGGTTTTGATCAACATTCGGGGCAATCAGCAAAATTTGTTTTAAATGGAAAGTTCAACGATCTGTCTCCATTACAAATTGTCGGTGAAATAGCGCCATTTCAAGATTCCCTGACCCTAAAAGCAGAAATTCTTTTTCAAGGCATTGAAGTTCCTTTATTTACAACATATACAAGACATTACATTGGTTATCCTTTAAATAAAGGACAATTAACCCTCAATCTGGACTATCTTGTGGAAAAAAATCAACTCACTTCAAAAAATAATATCGTTATTGACCAGCTAGAGCTGGGCGAACAAGCTGAAAATGCTGAAATTAATGCTTTACCCCTTAAATTTGCACTGGCTTTATTAAAAGACCGAAATGGAAAAATCCAGATGAATATTCCTGTGACCGGAAATCTGGATGCCCTTAATTTTTCTCTCAAAGAAGTCATTTTAAATGCGTTAAAAAACGTGTTGGAAAAGATTGTGACCTCACCTTTTTCTTTTTTAGCTGGTGTATTTGGTGGGAAAGAAGACATCCAGTCATTGACATTTAATTATGGAAAAACCACTCTGAATCAATCAACAAATGAAAAAATAAAACAATTGGGGCATTTGTTGTCTGATCGTCCTCTTTTAAAATTACAGTTACAGTCATCTTTAAACACACCACAAGAAATCAGCGCGTTAAAGAGAATTCGTCTTCATAAAGAAATGGCATTAATTAAATTTAAAGAACAAGCCATTATTTCAAATAATAAAAACGACCCAAAAGATGTGATGATTAAGGAAAAAGATTATTATCAATACCTGGTTAAACTCTACCTGTTTCGCAATAAAAAACTGCCTGATCCCAAATATGAAAACCGGCGATCTTTAGAATCTAAATTATTATCGACAATTGACATCAATCAGGAAGATCTTGATGCGTTGTCATTAAAGCGTATGGTTCAAGTCAGGAATGTGCTGATAGATAAATATCAAATTGCATCAGACCGGATTTTTTTGGGTGATAGAAATGTGCAGAGTGATCATATTTCTAAAAATTCGGCAAGTCAGATTATTTTGAAATTAAAATAAAGAAATGCGCTGAAAATCAATTTACCAAGGAATGCTCGAAAAATAAATTCCTCATTTACATATGTGCCAATAACGTGTAGGGGCGAACCTTATGTTCGCCCATCGTACATAGGAACGAAAGCGTTATTAATTCGGGGGCGAACATAAGGTTCGCCCCTACATCGGGCTAGCACATAAGTAAATGGGGAACTTATTTTTCGAGTATTCCCAACATGGTTGTAAGAAGTCTATTAAAGATTGAAATATAGGTTTAGGCTTGAAATTTAGGCGGGGACGACGAGACTCGAACTCGCGACCTCCGGCGTGACAGGCCGGCGCTCTAACCAAACTGAGCTACGCCCCCAAATAAAAGGGTTTTTAATGCTCGGGTGTGTAATAGGCGGAACAGGGCTTGAACCTGTGACCCTCGGCTTGTAAGGCCGATGCTCTCCCAACTGAGCTACCCGCCCAAGCAATAATTTTTGTAATATACCAATGAATTTTGGATTCGTCAAGTATTTATTTAATTTTTTTTAAAAAAAAATTTTATTTTTTTGTATTCAAAAAAACACCCCTGATTTATAATGTAATAATGAGTGTATCCAAAATTGCCTGAACCAAGAATATCATTCATCCTTTTTTAGTTGAATCCACGTTTATAAAAAGCAAAGCAAACTCCCTTTAAAAAAATTAATACTCGAAGTTCAAGTTTTTTTGTCTTGACTTTTGAAAAACTGGAAATGCGCGTTCCCATGCTCTGCCTGGGAACGCGCATTGCTGCCATTTTGGGAAAAAACTTAAACATTGAGTAATATGAATTTAATTTCACTTTCATTATGGTATGAATTTTGCGCAAGAAATTATGAGAATCAACCTTAACCTTTAAATATATGTAGAGGAAAACTATGCTATCGGAAAATACACCTGATAACTTTTGTAAAATAAACAGTTCTGATATGTCACGATCAAGGGAACTTGCCGCCTACGCGATGTTAATGCTTCATAAAGATGCGACCCGCTCATTCAGACTTGCAGAGGCATCTTTAATAATCGACCCCAATTTGATGGCAATTCAAGCACTTGATATGGCTCTGGAACATTCTCTTCATAACGCACTGTATCATAATTCAGTGGTGCATTGCTTGGGCTATTCTCATGATGGTCGATTCATTGCTTCTGGTACTGATGATCATAATGCCCATATATGGGATGTCAAAACAGCGCACATTATTCAAATTTTAAAAGGACATAAAGAGTATGTAAACCAGGTGTCCTTTTCTCCCAATGATGAATTTATTCTGACAGCATCTTTTGATGGCACCGCGAAATTATGGAAAACAAGCTCTGGAAAATGTATCCATACCTTTAGCGGCCATCAAAGTTATATTACCTCATGTAATTTTTCACCTGGGGGTGAGTATGTTATTACAACATCTGGAGATCGCTCAGCACGCGTCTGGTTGGTTAACAGTGGCGACCTGGTTTGCACAGTGTATCATAATGAACGAATTGAATATGCTGTATTTTCACCAGACAATCAATCTTTCGTGACATCGTCATATGATCGCACTGCCATATTATGGGATGTTTTAACAGGTAAACAAATATATTTGTTACAGGGACATAAGCAAGAGATCGTGCATGCCAGATTCTCACCAAATGGAAATTACATTGTAACATCATCAAAAGACTGCACCGCAATTGTTTGGAATACGCAAAATGGATCTATTGAATTTGTTTTTGATGGACATAAGCGTGCAGTAAAAAAAGCAATTTTTTCAAATAATAATTCATTTGTGGCCACAATTTCAAACGATCATACCGCTCGATTGTGGGATATGTCCACTGGAAAAAATATTGTTATTTTTAAGGGCCATGACGATCAGTTGACTGATATTGTCTTTTCAAAGGACAATAACGAAATTGCAACATCATCATGGGATATGACCATCCGAATATGGAATACTCAAACCGGTGAATTGAAAAATGTTTTAAAAGGGCATGAAGACTGGGTTGAACAAATATTTTTTTCAAGCAATGGAAAAAACATTGCTTCAGCATCAACAGATCGTACTGTCAGAATATGGGAATTAAGACCTGGGAAGCACATTCAGGCATTCGATCATTCCAGTTGTCCAGTGTGGTGGGCCGAATTTTTCCCTGATGGCCGCCACATTTTAACCCTTGCCAATGATGATCAAGCGCGAATCTGGGAAACCCGATCTGGCAAACTACTTCATTCCTTTGATTATAGCGGAAATTATAAGTTTTTTGCACCATGTCCGGATGGCACTCGATATATCTATGCGGTTGAAAGTGATGTGACCTATGTATGTGAGATTTTAACTGGCAATGTTTTATTTGAGCTCAGAGGGCATAATAAAAATGTTTTATGTGGGGCCTATTCAAATAATAGTAGATATATTGTAACAGGTGCATCAGACCATACTGCCCGAATGTGGGATGCTGAAAATGGGAAACCTTTGTATCAATTCAAAGGTCATAAAGACAATATCAATGTTGTGGCTTTTTCAAAAAAAGGAAAGTATCTGATAACAGCGGGCGGTTCCCCTTTTATTTCAAAAGACAACACAGCTTATGTGTGGGATTTGGCTTCACGAAAGCTATTGCATAATCTGGCCGGACATAATTTGTCCATACAGGAAGTCTGGTTTGTTCAAAATGATCAAACAATTGTAACATCTGATGCATCAATGATACGTTACTGGGATGTGAAATCCGGTGCGCAAACACACATTCATAAAATTGGTTGTTGCCGATATAAACATCATTTGTCTGTTTCACCTGATGGTAATTTATTTTTAACGACAGCCGGGGACAATAAAATGGATTTGGTCAATGTGAATACTGGTAAAATTCGTTATACACTCAAAGGTCATGAAGGACAAATCAACAATGCGGTTTTCTCTGATGATGGAAAACTGGTCGCAAGCGCTTCAAAAGATAAAACTATACGCATATGGGATGTTTTATTTGGAAAACAATTGCATCGTTTCACAAATTACGATCAGTCTGTTAACAGTGTCATTTTTTCTCCGAATTGTCGTTATCTGATCACAACATCAGATGATGGCTTTGCCAGAATGTGGCCCGCAAATTATAAAGTCATGCGTCAGGCTATCAATCGTTATAAAAAAAGAGGTATTGTCAGACATCTTACTCATGAGGAAGAATGTGAGTTTTTGGAAAGTACCAATACATCTTATTCCTTTTTATAATGAAATGATTTGAGTGTAACCAAAATGGCCGGAATTTCAATTATCACTCACCATTTTTTGAACCAGGATTACGCTGAAAAAGATGAATAACATGAAATAAACACTGTCTTTTAATCATCTTATTCATCTTCTTCTGTGTAATCCTGGTTCAAAAAAATGATGAGCAAATTGTATTCACCGGCTATTTTGGGCGGCCGAATACGTCCACTTTAGGAAAACGCTTAAGATTTGAATAAAAAAGGTTGATTAAAATCCAGAGTTTGCATATGATATATTGATATGTAAGTAGGGAATGCTTTGAAAAATAACATACTCATTTTTCTTGATCGTACAAAAAAAATAAGGTCGTGTAGAGACGTAGCATGCTACGTCTCTACAGTACAAATACCTCAAAACGAACAATATCAATAATGGGGAACTTATTTTCAAAGCATTCCTAGGCGATCATAAGTTTTCGGGTAGAAAAAAGTCAATTTCTTCGTTTGGCGAGTCCTGACATGATTTTAGGTTTATTCAATCTACAACCGAAATCACATCTGGGTCCAAGAGCGAATGCAGGGGCAAACCTTGTGTTTGCCCTTGAACAGAATTTCGAAACGACCCTATGACCGAAACCAATCCGCTTTATTTCGGTCATAGGTTTGATTTTGGTTTTTGTTCGAAGGGCAAACACAAGGTTTGTTTCTTAAATGAATCAAAAGTGGAGGATGCCCTCATGAAACCAACGCAATTGGTCCTTGCCACATATAATAAAGGTAAGAGCCAGGAAATTAAAGATTTACTCAAAGAGAGTCCCATACAAATTAAAGATTTAACAGATTTTGGTCCGATTCCGCCAGTAGTAGAGGATGGTGAAACCTTTGATGACAATGCATACAAAAAAGCCAGTTTTACATCCAGAATTCTAGGAATTCCCGCAATTGCTGATGATTCAGGCCTTGTGGTTCCTGCCTTGAATGGTGCCCCCGGTGTCTTTTCTGCAAGATTTGCCGGTGCAGATGCAACTGATCAACAAAATTATGCAAAATTACTGGAACGAATGAAAGATGTTAAAGATCGCAAAGCATCCTTTGTTTGTGTGGTATCCATTGCCATCCCGACGGGTCCGGCGCTTACATATGAAGCGCAATGTGATGGTATTATTACTGAAACGCCATCAGGATCGTCAGGCTTTGGATATGATCCTGTTTTTTTCTATCCCCCAAAGAATAAAACCTTTGCCGAACTTACCGCTGATGAAAAAAATGAAGTGAGTCATCGCGGTAAAGCTTTTTTGGAAATTCAGTCAGAAATGGATAAAATTTTGGTCTGGCTGGAACAAAACATGCCGCGTCAGGAAAAAATTGTAGACCATCCGCATTAACAGGGATCAATGTCATGAAAGTGCTGCTTCTTGATTTAGATTGTACGTTGTATCCGCCTGACAACACAATTTTTTTATCCATGGGTGTCCGAATTGCAGATTATATTCAAATGGTTTTAAAACGTTCTCGAAAAGAGGCCGAAATACTTAGAGATAAATACTGGAAAGAATATGGCTTGACACTTATTGGATTGATCCGCAATCATTCTATTAATCCAGAAGATTTTTTGCATTATGTGCATGACGTTGATATTGAAAATAATATCCAACCCAATCCTGACTTAGCGTACAAATTGGCAGAAATTCCACCGAAAAAAATCCTTTTTACGAACAGTTGCCGGTATTATGCTAAAAGAGTTTTATCTGTACTCGGGTTGATGGATTGTTTTGAAATGCCAATTATTGATATTCGGCAGATGCAATTTTTTCCAAAACCCCATCCTAAAGCCTATGAAATTGCGTTGGAATTGTTTAAACTTTCTGGAAATCAATGTATCATGGTTGATGATGCTTTGGAAAATTTAAAAACTGCATTGGACTTTGGTATGCAAACCATTTGGGTGGGGGAAAACGTTTGTCCAAACTATATTGATGGTCATGCAACTGGACCAGATCGCATTGTTGATCAGGTTAAACGTTTGATTGACTAAAATACACATCTTGACACATGCAGTATTCAGGCTTATTCTTAACTAATTTGTCGTATTTACGTAATAAAGGGGTGCATAAAAAAAAGGGGGTACTGAAGAGACGTAGCATGCTACATCTCTACACGACCTTATTATTTTGTACGATCATTAAAAATGAGCATGTTATTTTCCGAGCATTCCTAAGAAACATACCCCCTTTTTTGGAATGCGCCCAAAACCAGGTTCCCCATTTGATGCCATATCTTTGGATATGGATTTGACTCCCAAATCTAAAGATTTGAACGTCAGTCATTCAACAAATGAGGAATATTTTTTCAGAGCTTTTTTTGTAAGAAAGGTTAGAGCCATGTCTGATGATTATTATAAAACACTTGGCGTTAGTAAGAATGCCAGTGATAGTGATATAAAAAAAGCATATCGCAAACTGGCAATGAAATTTCATCCGGACCATACCAAAGGAGACAAAACAGCAGAGGATCGATTTAAAAAAATTAGTGAAGCTTATGCAGTGCTAAGTGATAAAGATAAACGAAAACAATATGACACCTTTGGTTCTACTGGATTCAAACAAAAATACTCCCAGGAGGATATTTTTCGGGAATTTGATTTTGGAGATATTTTCAAAGAATTTAAATTTGGCCGCAACATGTTTGGCGGAAAAGGAAGAAAGGGATCCAGTTTTTCTTTTAATTTCGGTGATCCTTTTAATCCACATGCTCAGCATTTTAGACAACAATCCCCGCCTGAAAAAGGCAGCGATCTTATTTATGAATTGCCACTATCCCTTGAAGAAATGTTAACAGATACGAATAAAACCATTTCTTATACTCACAATGGAAATACAGAACGTCTGACTGTTAAAATTCCAAAAGGGATGATTACCGGTAAAAAGCTGAGAATTCCAGGTAAAGGAAATCCAGGTATGACAGGTGGACCTCCAGGAGATCTGTTTATTCAATCAAAATTAATCCCTCACCCTGTCTTTGGGTGTGAAGGTACTGATTTGTTTATTGATCAAAAAATCAAATTGACAGAAGCGCTTTTAGGCACAGAAGTACAAATAAAAACATTGGAGGGCAATTCTCTCAGCGTTAAAATAGTACCTGGAACCAGACATCAAACAAAAATGCGTCTTTCAGGGCACGGCCTGCCAATTATGAATACCAATAAACGCGGTGATATTTTTGTTCGAATACATGTTGAGATGAATAAAGACTTAACAAAACAGCAAACGAAATTACTCAAAAAACTTGCTGAAACAGGTATGTGATAGGAATCCGCATTTCCGAAAGAAAACTCGAAAAATAAATGCTCCAATTTGAATGATGTTCGATTTCAACAACTGAAGTCCAAATCGTTAGATTTGAACATTCTACATCGAAACCCCAGCCATTTAAGATGGGTATCTTATTTTTCGAGTATTCCGAAATATTTTACTTGAATTTTCTAACATGAATTACTATAATGGTCCTTTTTTAGATAATTGTCGTTCGTTATGAATGGAGATTGGCCGCCAAATTGTTTAAATTTGGGAACCAAAAAAACAACGAACTGAATAGGTAACGTTTGCGGTTTTTTTTTGAAATGACATAAATATGACCCAATATATGAACCACTCATTAAATTGGTATGTTTTTTGCTCGTTTCAGTGTCATTAAATATTTGCTTTTATTCATTTCCCTTAGGAATGTTCTGAAAATATCTTCCTCATTATTGATATTGTTCGTTTTGAGGTAACTGTACTGTAGAGACGTAGCATGCTACGTCTCTACACGACCTTATTTTTTTTGTACGATCATGAAAAATGAGCATGTTATTTTCCGAGCATTCCTTAATAATTCATTTACATGTCGAACCAGACATGATATAAACGTATCTATCTTGTTTGATTTACTGTATATATTAAGGAAAGCTCGGAAAATAGCATGCTCATTTTTTTTGAACGTCCCAAAAAAAGAAAGTTGAGTAGAGACTTAGCACGCTATGTCACTACAGTACAAGAACCCCAATACGAACAATTACAATAAAGAGGAAGGTGTTTTCAGAGCATCCCTAATTTAAGGTATGTTTATATAGTGTCTGTTTCGTTGCGAAGAAAGATGTAATACGTTCATCATAAATTTTTATAAATATGGTTGTATAAAAAATATGCATACACTAAAGATGGATCTCAAGGAAAGGTAGTATTATGAATGTTTCATGTCCCAAATGCCAATCACAATTCCAATTGGATACCAAAAACATCAAGGCATCTGGCAGCAAAGTCCGATGTTCCAATTGTAAAAATGTTTTCAAGGTATTCCCAGAAAAAGAAGAGGTGTCACATCAAGCGGAACAATTAAATACAGGTACCATTGGTTGTCCGAACTGTGGAACTGAATATGCGCTGTCACCGGAACAAATTGGGGAAAAAGGTAAAAAGCTTAAATGTACGAATTGCAGCCACGTTTTCCGAGCAATGCCTGAGGACATTAAAGGCGCTGACACTAAAGATGAACCACCACAAAAAGATATTACAGATGATTCAGATAAACCCTCTGATGAAGAACAGCAAACTGAAGAAAAATCTGAAAAATCACCAGAAGATGCGCCCCTTGAAGATTCCCTTTCTGAGGATAAAGATACTTCGGAAGAAAAACTTGATTCTGAACCGGATCTATCTGAATCTGAAACAGATCAAGAGCTTTCAGATGACAATCTGGATAAAGATCTTGATACATCTGATGAAGACTTAGAACCCTCTGGTGATGATTTGAGTGCGCCTGATGAAGACATAGAAACCTCTGATGAAGACGTAGAATTACCAGAAGAAGATTTAGAGACCTCTGATGAGGATCTGGAATTACCAGAAGAAGATTTAGAGACCTCTGATGAGGATCTGGAATTACCAGAAGAAGACTTAGAAACCTCTGATGAAGATGTGGAATTGCCAGAAGATGATTTAGAAACCTCTGATGAAGATGTGGAATTGCCAGAAGAAGATTTAGAAACCTCTGATGAGGATCTGGAATTACCAGAAGAAGACTTAGAAACCTCTGATGAAGATGTGGAATTGCCAGAAGAAGATTTAGAAACATCAGATGAGGACTTGGAATTACCCGAGGAAGATTTAGAAACATCGGATGAAGATGTGGATTTGTCTGATGAAGAGTTAGAAACCGCTGATGACTCTGATGAAGACCTGGAAGTTTCTGACGAAAACATAGAAACATCAGATGACGCTGAAGGTTCTGATGAAGACGCAGAAATATCAGACGAGGATTTGGAACTATCGGATGATGAACTGGAAATAACTGACGAAGACTTAGAAACATCAGACGATGCTGAAATTTCTGATGATGATCTGGAAATTTCGGACGAGGATTTGGAACTATCGGATGATGAACTGGAAATATCTGACGAAGATTTAGAATCATCTGATGATGCTGAAATTTCTGATGATGATCTGGAAATCTCGGACGAGGATTTGGAACTATCGGACGAAGATTTAGAATCATCTGATGAGGATTTGGAACTATCGGACGAAGATTTAGAATCATCTGATGAGGATTTGGAACTATCGGACGATGATTTGGAATTATCTGATGATGAATTGGAAACTTCAGATACCCCGGAAGTATCAGACGATGAATTGGAAATTTCTGATGATGATTTAGAAATGGAGGATTCACCGACTGAGGAAACAGAAACTACAGACGAAGACCTTGATATTGAAGATGGTGATCTTGAAATTGAAGATTCATCAACAGAATCTGACTCCCTGGATCAGGAACTCTCAGACATTGATGAGCTGGCTATTGATGAAGATACCCCTGATGAAGACGCGCTTTCCCTTGAAGATATTGATCAAAAAGACAGTGAATCATCGGATGACATCGACATTTTGGATGATGATCTGGAACTTGTTGATGATGAGGATGAAGAAAAGGCGCCTGATTTTGAGGATGATTTTGACTTTGATCTGGATGTGAATCTTGAAGACAAAGAGACATCGGAACCATCTGAAGCAGATCAAGAATCTGATGAGACTAAAGAAGCCGATGATGATGATGCATTAACCATTGAAGATGATGACGAGGCGAACCTGGAAGAAGCGCTTACTGGTTCAGATACTTCTGACACATCAGAAGATGACCTCGCGACTGAAGATGATGATAGCACAGAATCTGAGGACACTGAAGAAGA
>Ga0272440_1001565_pt1 | contig 18614 bp, 17 predicted proteins | sample SSMMMBAug17_FD_192440 | JGI IMG/M metagenome (GOLD analysis project Ga0272440, IMG submission 192440) | Marine sediment archaeal communities from Little Sippewissett salt marsh, Falmouth, MA, United States - SSM-MMB-Aug17 | ecosystem: Environmental > Aquatic > Marine > Wetlands > Sediment ...
TTCTGTATGCTGTTTGTGCAAGGTGTATGCATCAATATAATTAACTATCGACAAACTCGCTAGTCCAGAAATAATAGCAATTATCATCAAAGTTGCTGTAATCTCTAGAAGAGTAAACCCTTTATTATAGTAATAAACAATTTTTTTCATAATTTTTTGTATCGTATTACTTTTCGGTAAATATAACAGTCAAACTGGTCTTTGAATATCTTTTGGGTTGTATAGTTACCAACAACATTCTGCCATTTGAAGCATAATCTCGAATCAAATGAACATTTTTTTCTCTTTCCGTCTCTTTAACAAACTCGTTGTATTGTACAAAGTAAGGAATATACTTTTGCCCATCATAGCCATAGGGATAATAGGATGGCGGTGATCCAACTCTGTTAACATATGAGTTTGTCTGTCCAATGCGCTTACTAAGAACGAGAAGGTCAAAGTCAGGCTCTTCAAAACAACGGTTTACGTAATCATAAGTTATATTTTCGATCACCATTTTCATATCTATCATCTCTTGCAGATCCGCAATGGAACGATCATATCTAAATATAGATAAACCCATAACCGGAATCATATAAGAAATAAAAAAAATCATTACAAGTAGCGTAATTACTATTTCAAAGAGTGTAAATCCTGATTGTGACTTCATTGTCTTCCCCTCTCCTTAGTCTCTTTGAATCGTAATACGACCAGTCCTGTTAATAGTAATAATTGCTGTCTTATTCGTATCTGACGCAGAAAGTTTTATCTTTATATCTCGATTGCATTGTTCGCCTTCTCTGTTAACAGGTTTTCCAAGTGCATCAAAAAAAACTTCTTCGTTAATAAGACATGGATTTGTTAGTTTATAAATAATGGTTTTATTATGAGACGCGTATATGTTGCTATCTGTCCAGACAGGGCCTTTTAGATCAAATGGCTCAACACGATTTGAATGATAAGATTTACTGACCAATCTTAGTGTATTTCCCCTAAAAATTTGAAATCCCCAAAGATAATCATCTCGCATTTCTGTATTCGCATATAGTTTTTGCTCAAAATATTGCATTGCCTTCGCCTGTAGAAGACGAATCGTTGACTTGATATTATGCGCTTCAGCCAATATTTCGTAATCCGTTTGTTTTGTACTGAAAATCGATGAGAATCCACCACTTACGATACTAATTAAAAGAAGAACAACTAATATTTCAAACAATGTATACGCTGATTTATCATGAAAAAATCGGTGAATACTCATTTTTAAACCGTCCATATTCTATGGCACCATTTTATGGTTGTTCGATAAAAATACTAAGATTTAATTATTTGTCAATTTATTTGATAAAGTTTTTAATTGTATACGTTCTCTATCAATATTTGTTAAAATTTGGAAGTTTTTTGAAAAAGCGTCAGCATCTTAAAATTTTAGCATATTTATCAATGCTCTATCACTTTTGTTGGACAGAGCATTTGATAAATCTGCTATTGTTTTTGGTAAGAAATATCAGATAAATGGGCTGGTGTTTTTATTAATCCTGATCCATCCAATGAAATTCTGGACCTTTAAGGTCATCACCTTCAAACACCGGTTCATTGTATCTAAATCTTATCGGCTCTTCTTGGGATGATCCATTAATCGTTATTGTGCTATTATCCCCATTCAGTTCTACTTTGTATGGATCATCATCATTTTCAAGACCACTCAATAATTCCTCTTCTACACCTTGATTCCAATTATCCCTCGCGTTTCCTTGAGCCATGATTGCATTGGCATACAGTAAATTACCACGTGCTTGTAACTCTGCAATTACACCTTGTGCGGCTTTTCTACCAGCTTCTTGCTCCAAATTAAAATATTTGGGCATAATCACGGCTGCTAAAATACCTAGAATTATCAGCACGACGATAATTTCAATTAGTGTAAATCCTTGCTCATTTCTGAACACTTTCTTAAGTTTTTCCATCATAACCTCCTTTTAAAAAAACCTCCTTACTAATATTTACCTTTGATATATAATATTTATCATAAGGTATCTATTAATGCGCATGCATTAGGTTTAATATTAATGTTTTCATTTATGATTGTCAATCTTTTCTATTTTTTTTATCGTTTTTTGTTCATTTTTCTATCTAAGAATCCGTGTTAAATCCGCCATGGGAAGGAAAATCGATAGAGCAAAAAAACCAATTATGATTGCCAGACCGATTGTTAAAGCTGGAGCAATCGCTTCTGTAAGCCGTTTCACAGAATATGTAACTTCATCATCATAATGAAGAGTTATTTCACGTAACATCTCATTCAGGCTTCCTGATTCTTCCCCAAGCGCAATCATGCTCGTTACCAACGGAGTGAAATGTTTTGTTTCGCGTAATGGTGGTGCTATCCCGCGCCCTTCTGCGAGTTTACTTCGTACAACATCAAAATCTTTGGTGATTGCCTTATTATTTATTGTTCCAGATAATATATTCATACTTTCAATAACATGGACACCACTAGATTGCAATATTTCAAAAATATTGGCAAACCGAGATATATTCGCTTTTTTTAATACATCACCAACAAACGGTATTCTCAACAGTATCGAATCTCGAACATATTGACCTTGTTGAGATTTGAAATAAAACATTATCCCCAGTAAAGATAATAATAAAGTTATAATCAGTACGTCACCATGCTGCATTAAGAATTGATATAACATATCACTAATTTTTGTTGCAAGCGGTAACTCCAAATTATGTGATTTGAAAATCTTTAAATATTTGGGGATAACATTCGTTAATAACACAAAAAATGAAATAACCAGTGCGATACTTACAAACGCTGGATATTGTAATGCTAACTTAATGTCCGATCTCGTCTTATATTCATGATCAATAATCATAACCAACCGCTCAAAAACCTGGTCTAAAGAGTCACTTGTTTCGCCCGCTTGCACCATGCTGCAATAAAGATTGTCAAAAACTTTCGGATATTTTCTAAACGCCTCATGAAGTCGTGTTCCGCTACTAATATCACGTGCCATCTGTGAGCATATTTTTTTTAGTCTGACATTTTCTGAATGTTTTTCCAGTACTTGAAGAATACGAACAATAGGTATACCTACTTTCAGCATGGTCCTGAATTGTTTTGTAAACAATAATAAATCTGCTGTTTTTACGCGAGTCGTTTTTTCTTTCAGAGAAAGGGTTGATCCTAAACCAAATATTTCTCCCGCTTTTCGGACTTTTGAAGGTATCAGTCCTTGTGAGCTCAAAAGATTTGAGGCACCTTCAACAGACTCTGCTTCAATGGTTCCTGATATATTTTCACCACGCTCATTTATCGCTTGATATGAAAAAACAGGCATAGCAATTACCTTGTTATTGTCGGTTTCTTACTCGACATTTTTGATATGGGATTAATCAATGTCCAAATAGATCATTTCTTTTTGGATTTGCTTATATAAATAATCATCATAACGAATGCCATAAAAAAAAGCAATAGTTAAAATTGTAAAAAAATAACCAAAATGCGACTACATCATAACAACTGATGCAGCTTCCTCAACTGTTGTCATTCCATTATATATTTTAATAAGTGCATCCTCTTTCAATGTTTTCATCTTATTTGAGGATCTCGCGTACCGAGATATTTCCTGAGCTGAACTTCGTTTCATAATCATATCCTGTATTTCCTCATCAATTACCAATATTTCAAAAACCGCTGTTCGCCCTCTAAAACCGGTACCCATACAATTTATACATCCACGCCCCCTGTAAAATACTGGTAAATCGTTATCCTGTGAAATCCCTAATTGCCGAAATGCTTTATCGGTTGGTTGGTATGCTTCTTTGCAAAAAGGACAAACTGTTCGCACAAGCCTTTGGGCAAAGGAGACAAGAAGAACAGATGAAACAATGAAGGGCTCAATGCCCATTTCAATTAATCTGGTAATAGCGCCAGCCGAATCATTGGTATGAACAGTGCTTAACACGCGATGACCAGTTAATGCTGATCGAACAGATATTTCAGCCGTTTCATTATCTCTAATTTCACCAACCATAATAACATCAGGGTCCTGACGCAAAATTGATCGAAGACCACTTGCAAAGGTCATTCCTGCCTTGCGATTAAGCTGTACCTGTCTTATGTTAGGAACCCGATATTCAACAGGATCTTCGAGCGTTATGATATTTATGTCTGGTTTATTTAGTATTTTGATAATTGAATACAGACTGGTACTTTTACCGCTACCAGTAGGCCCCGTACTAAGTATCATTCCATAAGGTTTCGCAGCAACTTCCTTTATTTTTTCAACATCTTCTGGCATCATTCCTAATCGATCCAATGTATGGATTGTTGTTCCCATATCCAGTAATCGCAGTACGATATTTTCACCATGGATTGTGGGAATGCTAGATGAACGGACATTTATTTCCTTGTTTTCAGTTTTTACAGTAAACCGACCATCTTGAGGCACCATAGATGTTGCAATATCCATGTTTCCTAATATTTTTACACGAGAAATAATGGGTAAAAGCATTGCTTTAGGAGGTGAGGGAACGGCTTGAAGTCGGCCATCAATACGAAAACGAATCTTGGCAATATCTTTTTCAGGACTGATATGAATATCACTGGCTCCTTGCCGAACAGCCTGTGAGAGTAATGAATTTACAAATCGAATAACTGGCGCTTCCTCAGCCATATTTTGCAAGGAACTAACTTGAACATCTTCAATGATGGAATCTGGCTTGGACTCGGAATCTGTATCGAATTCCATATCGCCAATACCATCAATATCCATTGTATAGCCTGAATCCATGCCATAAATTGTGGTAATTAACTGCATGAATTCCTGCTCTGTACAAACTAATGGCTCAACTTCACAATCCGTTGACTCCTCAAGCATATCAAGAGATTCAATGTTTAAAGGGTCAATCGTCGCTACAATCAGCAATCGTCCTTTTTTTTGAATGGGAGCCAAATGATATTTTTGTGCGGTTTCTAAAGGTACGAAATCAATGAGATCCATTTGAAGCGGATATTCTTCCGCATTATAGCGTTTAACCTTACCTTCACGGCTGATCACATCAGCAAGTTCCGTTTCAGAGATTATGCCAGCTTGTGTCAGATATTTACCTAAATCAAGCCCACTTCCTTTTTGCTCTGCTATCGCTTGTATTAATTGTTCTGGTGTGAGAATATTGGCATCTATTAAAACTTTTTCCAATCTTTTTGTTTTTAGCATCTTATTATTTCTCTAAGAAAATATCTTTTTTTGATTAGTGTAACTATTTATATTTCTATGAATTTTTGCTCAATCCATATCTTCATTTAACATTTATGGAATGTCCTCGCATAATCAATATGAAATGTCAAGTACCCGTTTTGAAAAAAAAGTTGTTTCACTCCCCCATTCATCACGTATTCGACAATTTTGGGATATAAATTGAGGAAATTGATTAATAAATTGTGATGCTGCTGCACGGTCTTGAAATGGTATAGCATAGAGAACAGAAAAAGTTAACCCTTCTTTTTTATTCCAGTAAGGGATAATCGTAATTTCAGGTGCATCATTGGGATAATTTATATAATATGTGTATGCTGCATGGATATCCTTAAAACTGGATATTTCTATCCACCACAATTTAGTGTCAAGAGGTTGTTCAATAACAGAGGTTGTAACAGGAACCCCTGGAAAATGTACAGTCTGGCCACGTTCAATAGACAAGGGGTTTTGTAAATGCGGATTGACCATTTTGACATAGCGTAAATACCAAGAACTGTATGTACCATAAAAAAGTTGAATTAAATCTTGCAATGATTCATGACGCAAACAGGTAATTTTTCCTAGAATCACTGGCGCTTTATCTATTTGATTTTTTGCTGTATTTTGATAGGACAAGTTCTCATAATCAACTTTTGTCTCATTTTTTATTTTCCCTTCCGGTTTTGTGTAATAAGAACGAAGCCATTGGTTAAGCTGTTGAACAACTGGGGTTTTTATATTTTCTGGTATAACCTTCTGATATCCCCAGCTCATAAAAAAACATATACAAAGAATGAAGAGTATCGTTCTAACAATGGGAATTTTATAATATCGTCCAGATGAATCACGTTTAATGCAGGAGCGGACCAGGAAATAATTGGCTTGTGTTTTATTTTGAATGATTAATCCAAGAAGAACCAGATGGCATAAATGCAAAATTTTTCTTGGATATCCACGGGTGGCTGCGTATATTGCCCAAAAAGCAGGCCATGTAAAGAGGTTGGGAGGAACCCTGCCCTCACTTGCTTTGCTCAACCTGAACTGTATTTTTTTTATTGTATCAAAAAAACCCAGGGGATCAAGTTCATGGCAAATATTGACCCGATCTGTAAAGTTTGCGTGCGTTGCAAGAATCGAATTAAATTCCTTTTGCGCAAAAATAATTATTTGTAATAACTTTTGTTCATTTGTTTCGTAGTTTAGGAATTCTCTCAAGAGCTCTAAGCAAAAATAGGGAATCTTTTGACCTTCATCAATTATAATGGCAATAACTTGATCATGCTTAACCCCTTCCGCATACAAATATTTTTTTATCCGCTCTTTTATTGCCCATTCATCAAGATTTTCATCCTCGTTAACCAGCCCAAACAAACGCGCAACCTCTGTTAAAAATTCAAGTGAATTTTTAAAGCCAGGATCCAAAATTAGATAAATATGAACATTTGCATCATTAGCAAACCGTTGAACAATATGACGGCATAATGTTGTTTTGCCTGTTCCAACATCACCAATTATGACATTGAGTCCCCGTTTTAATCGAATAGCAATTTCTAATTTTTGAAGACACCCAGCATGTTGTTTTGATGGATAAAAAAAAGCGGGATCCGGTGAATTTGAAAATGGTTCTTTATTTAATCGTAAGAGTTGGAAATAATCCATAATAAGAGTTATTTTGATGAGAGGTTGTAATGATTGTTAATTATTTTTGAGAATAATTTGTTTTCGTTTTTTTCCGCTTTTTAATTCGGACAGTTCAAACTGTCCGAATTATAATGAAATCAATAACAATATCGCCCAAAAAATAATTACGTTTGTAAAAAATTTATTTATCGGGTGCATCCAGCGTGGCATCATCTAAAAAAGGAACATCCCGTTCTTCAATAACATTTGCTCCTGGGATAACATTACCAGTAATACGCTTTTTCAGAACATGCGGCGTAATAAAAATCAACACCTCTTCTTTGTTATTTCCTTTACCATCATTTCTAAATAACCAGCCAATACCAGGAATATTTTTTAATCCCGGCACACCAGTTTCAGATTCTGTTTTAATGCTTTTTGAAAGGCCCGATATAACTATTGTTTCTGCATCCTGAACAATTAAGGTGGTTTGAGTCTCTCTCTTTTTGATAACTGGATTCCCATTTACACGTGTATCTGTGGAAAAATCAACTTCATTTTTGGTTACAAGAATTTTCATTTTAAGATAATCGGTTCCTATGACATGTGGTGTGATCTCAAGTTTAAGAACAGCTTCCTTAAAATCAACATCAACACTGTCATTATCCCTGGACATGTACGGTATTTCAGTTCCACTTGTTGTAACGGCGGTTTGATTGTCTAATGTTGTAATTGATGGGCGAGAAATTATATTGACTTTTCCATCAGCCTCTAATGCGGACAGTTGCATTTCGAGAATATTTCCCCCCATTGTGCCAAACATTACACCCATTGATGCACCTGAGCCACCATTTGTGTCAGCAGGAAAATTAAGACCAAAACCATTGCCTGAATTGCCATTGCCAAAAATTGAACTTGCATCTTGGCCTGTTACCCCTGGGGTAAAATATAACCGCTGGCTACCTGAACTGTTCGTTTTTGTATCATACCGTCCACCCCACTGAACGCCGAGGTCGCGGGCCACATCCCGAGTTGTCTCCACAATATCCGCTTCAATTAAAATTTGTGGCGTTGGCTTATCTAACTCTTGAACAACATCTATAATTCGTTGAAGATCTGTTTTATTTGATTGGACAATCAATGCATTTGTGTGCGTGTTGACAGAAACATTTCCACGCTTTTTCCCACTTTTATCTTGCGTCAACAACGGAATTAAATTTTTCTGTAATTGTTTTGCATCAGCGTAATCGACAGGAATAACTTGTGTTAAAACGGGCTCTACTGCTTCCATGTCCATTGAAACCGATTTTTGTTTTTCTTTTATTCGGGCGGCTTTAAGGTCACGTTCCATATCAGAAAGTGTCATTACCCTGAGAATACTGCCTTCCCATGTATGGGTCAAACCATTGGCATGTAAAACACCTAAAAAAGCTTCATTCCAGGGGACATTTTTGATATCAATGTTTATTTTACCTTTGACGTTGGAGTTGATAATTACGTTTTGTGCAACCCCCCTTGCAAGTGTTCGTAAGATAACCCCTACGTTTTCATTGTCCATTTTGAGCGTAACCTTTTGAGATGGTAAAGGCCGTTCTTTAATTTTTAATGATTTCTTGTTCGTTGTTTTGGGTGTCACCAATTTAATATTTTTATTTCTTGGTGATGGCGAATGTCCTTTTGATTCTTGTGCGCGCAATTTCCAGGTTTCAAAAAATAAATCTCTTTTAGATTTATCTTTTTTGTGCGAGCAAGCCACAGCAAATAAAAGTACAACGGTCAGGACAATTCCTATAATGGTCTTTATTTTAAGAGTTGAGAAATAATTCATCGCTTTTCACCTTATTATATTTCTAAGGGTTCCCGAAAAATACGGTAATTTTTTCTTGATTTTTTTTGTCTTCAATGATGACCCAGTTTTGTTCGATTGTATCTACATAATAGCCTTTAATTTCAAGTTCTTCATTTAATTCATATTCCATTCCATTGATGATGGCCATTCTTTTATCACCTACTGACATATAACCTGAATAGGTGAAAACCGGACGTATTCTAGCAGGCATCTCAGCAGATTCTCCTGTCCCACGTTTTTTTGTCCCTGAGGGAACGGCAACATCTTTCCGGTCCGTAAACGGATCTTTGGACCACATACTTTCTGCACGGTTAATGACATAGTTGGTAACTTTATCCATTCCTGTCTTTTTTAAGCCATCTTTGACCTCTTTTGTTATTGATTCGAGATGACTCAGATTTTTCTTGTTTTCAGATCGGTCTGATGGCAATAAAAAAAAGACACACAACAGTAATACTACTGCCAGAGCACTGTAGGCTATTATTCGTTTTTTCTTTTGCATATGTGTTCCTTTTCTAATTGTAATTAAAAAAAAGTATCCTTGATTATTATTATCTTAATTATATCAATTAACCAGGAATATACAAGTATATTTTTTATGCGCTTTCATATAGCGACTCCTGATATATAGATATGAATATGTTTTGACTTTCAAAAAGTATCATAACAATCTTTTATATACTTAAGAAAATATATTAACATGCTCTTCGCTTCAGGTCAATGAATTGAATATGGATTTTGGAAAAAAAACACTTTTTTTATAAGTCCTAGTATAATATTGCTATTATTTATAGGTAACCCATACTTTCAGGAAATATTCTTTGATACGCCCTCGGCTATATATATCTATTGTCTCAATATGCTCTAAAAACTGCAACCGTCCGATTGTCATTAGAAAACTCCTAAGTCCATGCAAGCTGCCGTGAAGTTGCATTTCAAAAGGTAAATAACGGGAGTCTTTTGTTAAGGATTTTACTTCTGGCACAAGGGATAAAACACTTAGCCCGGACTTTAGTGCAGATTGTTTAAGATACTGGGAAATAGCAGATGTGTCCTGGGGGACAATTTCAGCCTGATCTTTTTCCATCATAAGTAATTCATTTCCAGACACATTGGCACTTTCAATCAATGTCCGCAACACAGGTGATAACGTTTCTTGCTCTTTAATTTGGTATTTCAATGTGTTAATTTCGTCTTGCTGATCAGATATAATTTTTTGATAGGGCCAAATGCCTGCCAATAGTGTGATAACGATCAGTCCGCAACATGTGGCAATATATGTAAAGTTTGGCTTAATGACATCAAAAAATTGATTTTTATCAAATATATCCATAAGTTACTCCGTAGGTTCTGAACGGGATTGAATTTGAACTTGAAGTTCAAATATGAGAACTTCGCCGTACCGATCAATATGTTCAAAAGATTTTTCCCGAACTGACGGATTGATAAAAATTGGTGACTTCTCTAAAGATAAAATATAATTGGCTAATGATGTTTCAAATATATCTCGGCCTTGTTGGCCAATCTTTTCTTTGAAAACCATCCCTTCAATGACTGCGCGTTTATCTGATTTTATCCGACGTTTTTTGATTAATGGTCCGATATCCAAACGCACCCGATTGAGTTGAATATAAGTTGGATTCCGTTCGATCAATTCTGTAATGGTTGCCAGGCCGAGATACTTTTCAGCAATTTTTTTCTGTGATTTATACAAGCTTTTCATTCGTGCCGCCTCTTGTAAAATCAAGTTCTGATCTACCCGAGGGCCATAAGCTGTTAATTTCTCTTTAAGGAATTTTATTTCATATTTTTTATGTCTTGAATCGAATATTTGAAAAATAAGTAAACAAAAACAGAGTATGGTTGCGATTGTCAGGCCAATGCGTATCCCTTTATTAATCCGATCGTTTCGTATGATCCGTTCCTTATCCAAATAATCAACCAAATAGTTTGGTGCCGCTTCCTGATAATCAGACATTGCTAATCCGATTGCCGGTGAAAAATATTCACCGGATACAATAGGATTTTGTGCTTTATATTCAACAAACTGTGGTACTCCCGGTCTAACGACATCAAGAGGTGAGACGTTAAGATCTAACTCCTCTGATATATATTGAACCATTGCTTTAAAACGACTCACAGGGCCTTCAATATATAAATGACTTATTAAATCTTCTGAAAAAAGTGTATTGAAATGTTGAAAGGTTCGTTCAACCTGTCTGACTAATCTTTCTACAGCAGGAAAAACGCCATTGAATATTTGGTTTTGATCAATGCTATTTTCATCTTCAACGACATCAGAATGGCTGTTCTGAGAGATATTTTTTATTAATAAATTTTTTGCATAGTCTAAACTGAATAAATGATCGGATTCAACCGATCCAGAATAATTATCTTTAATCTTTTCAACTAGTGATTCGGACATGCTGTTGAGGCAGGATTTTATTTTTCGTGTTAATGTAAGGTACCCATGACGGTACACACTAATTTTCGAATATGATTCTCCAATGCTCAACGTTGCGATAGTTCCTCCTGACCCGGAAAGAAGGTCTCCTCGAAGTAGATTTTGTGTTGAGAATTCAGGAGTAGATATTCCTGCCAATGGATAACCTGCATTAAAGAATAATTCTTTGAGAAATGATATTTTCTGTTTTGGTATGGTATAGACCATGACCGAAGTTTTTCCAATACCTTTCTGTGTGATATCACCAATCAACTCATAATTTAAATAAGTTGATTCTTCCTCAAAATTCATTTCTTTTTTGGCTGTCCAGAATATGGATTGCGCGAGCTGTTTTTCCTGTACTTTTGGAATCAAGACATGCCTGACATCTGTTTTCTCGGAAGAAACAAATGCCCATAAACGATAGTGTTTTATATCCCCAATAAAATTTTTGACATAATTGGATATCCTTTTTGGCGTCACATCTTCAAATTCAGAATCATCTGCTGAGAATTGGTTGCGTTGACAGTCGATTAATTTCCATGCCCCTTTTGTTGATGAAGCGATTTTGACAAAGATTATCTCACGATCTCGGATATCTATACCAATGGTGTTGTTTTCCCGTTCAGGTTCAGCCTTTTGCGGCATCTCAACTGGGGATGATTCTTCAATGACATCATTCTTCTCGTCATTATTGCGAATTAATGTCAATAATTGTTCGGTGGATGTTATTTCATCATCTGGTAACAATGTGTACTTCCTACTTATAAAAAAATGATAATTTCAAACAGCTTGACTCAATAAAAAAATTCTTGAACTTTGTCAAGTAAAGGTTAAAAAAAAAAGATTTAAACCGTTAATCAGAAACATGATATTTTCCTCGAAGCGCTTATGAACCGTCATTGAAAACATTTTTTTGTGAAAGAATTAAAATTCATTCCAATAAGCAATAAATAATATTTTGTTTGATTACGGACGTTTTTATTGATTACGGTCAATTTTATGATATTCACGACCCTTGGATTTCGATTGGACAGGTGCAGGGATAATTAGTATCTGAGTTAGAATAAGTGACGGAGAGAGAGGGATTCGAACCCTCGGTGGAATTTTCACCCCACACTCGCTTAGCAGGCGAGCGCCTTCAGCCAGCTCGGCCATCTCTCCCAGTTTGAAAAAAAACTAAACAGCGGAGGGGGTAGGATTCGAACCCACGGAGCTTTGACACTCAACGGTTTTCAAGACCGCCGCCTTCAACCACTCGGCCACCCCTCCAAAATGATTGACGCTTATAAACTAAAAGATATGGGCATGTCAAATAAAAAATGATATTTTTGAAAAATATTTTGATTGTTTTATATGCAAATAGATCTTGAAGTAATAAAAAAAAAGTGGCATTATAGATTTTTTTCGAACATTTTTTACCAAACTGAAATGTTATGATCAACATTGATACATCATTCACATAAGAACTATGGACAAAAATATCCACCTAACATTTATAATATCGCTCACAATATGTGTTTTTGGGGGCGGAATATCTGGTTATATGCTCATAGAGAATTGGAACTTCATGGATGCGCTTTACATGACAGTTATAACCATTGGTACAGTTGGATATGGTGAGGTCAAACCGATGAGCCAGACCGGTCATATATTCACCATATTTTTAATTCTTACTGGAGTTGGTTTTTTTGCGTATATTGGATCAACCCTGGTGCAATCTACAGTTGATGGTAGATTAAAGGATATGTGGGGGAGACGAAAATTGGATAAACAAATCAGTAAATTTAAAGGTCATTACATAATATGTGGTTATGGGCGAATAGGCAGGGTGCTACTTCAACAACTCATGCCCAAAATTTCAGAAATTGTCGTCGTTGAACAAGATCCCAATCTATTGCCAATCATGGAGGAAGATGGTATTATATATGTTCATGGGTCATCAACAGAGGAAAAAACCTTGCTCAAGGCCGGTATAAAAAATGCTCATGGGCTTGTGGCTGTGTTGGGGGAGGATGCAGATAATGTATTTCTGGTACTCACAGCACGACAGCTAAACAAGGAACTCTATATTGTTGCTCGTGCCTGCCAGGAAGCCTCTAAAAAAACATTAATGGCTGCAGGTGCTGATCGGGTGGATTCTCCCTACGATGTGGGTGCTGTTCGAATGGCACAGGCAATTATTCGTCCGACAGTGCTTAATTTTTTAGATTACGCTTTTGCGAGAAAACAACATGATATTCAGATGGAAGAAATTAAGGTACGGGGAACATCCGGACTTATGGGATGTACGCTTCAAGAATCTGGTATTCGACAAAAATTTAATCTGATTCTAATCGCCATCCAGAAAAAAGAAGGACAAATGTTATTCAATCCATCATCGAAAACCTGTTTGAATGAGGGCGATACTGTTGTCGCACTGGGGCATCCTAATGATCTGATTGCATTTGATCAAACGTTAGACCCCAAATAAGAATAAGGAAATAAAATATGCTTGATATTAAATTTATTCGTCAAAATATTGAAACGGTCAAGAAAGGTATTGCCCATCGTGGTGAGGAAAACCGTATTGACCTGAATGCATTTATTGATACAGATACCAATTATCGCAATATGTTGACAGAAATAGAGTCATTGAGAAATAAAAGAAATGACGTTTCAGGACAGATTGCAAAAATGAAAAAAAATGGTGAAGATGCATCAGAGATAACCGCAGAAATGCGAAAAGTGTCTAAACAGATCAAAGAGATGGAAAACACGCTTGGAAAACTCGGCAATTCAATAAAAAATACGCAACTAGAGATTCCAAATATTCCGCATAAATCAGTCCCTCAAGGTCTTGATGATTCACAAAATATCGAAATAAAAAAGGTTGGAGTCACACCATCATTTGATTTCGCACCCAGGGCCCATTGGACTCTGGGTGAAAATTTAAACATTTTGGATTTTGAAAGAGCATCGAAAATAACAGGTGCCCGTTTCCCTCTATATTTGAGGGAGGGCGCCCGATTGGAGCGCGCATTGATTCAGTTCATGCTGGATATTCATACAAAGGAACATGGATACATTGAAACCCTCCCGCCATTCATTGTAAACAGAGCCACAATGACCGGAACCGGTCAACTGCCTAAATTCAGTGAAGATTTGTTTAAACTAGAAAATATGGATTATTTTTTGATTCCCACAGCGGAGGTACCCGTCACAAATATATATCGTGATGAAATACTGTCTGAAAAAGACCTCCCAAAATATTACACTGCTTATACACCGTGTTTCAGAGCTGAAGCCGGTTCCTATGGAAAGGACACGCGGGGATTGATTCGTCAACATCAATTCAATAAAGTAGAATTGGTGAAATTTGTTCATCCGGATACCTCATATGATGAACTGGAAAAATTGTTAATTCATGCGGAGACAATTCTACAACGTCTTGAACTGCCTTATCGTGTTGTGAATCTGTGCTCAGGAGATTTGGGCTTTTCTGCGGCCAAGACCTATGATATTGAGGTTTGGATGCCTGCTCAGAATAAATATCGAGAAATTTCTTCCTGCAGTAATTTCGAATCCTTTCAGGCCCGGCGTGCGAATATCCGGTTCAAAGAAGAGGGCAAAAAAGGAACGCAGTTTATTCATACGCTCAATGGTTCTGGCCTGGCTGTTGGCCGAACTTTTGCAGCTATCCTTGAAAATTGTCAAACAGTGGATGGTGAGGTTCTCATTCCCGATTCATTACAACCATATATGGATGGTTTAACGAAAATTGAAAAAGCCTGATTTTTAATTCATTTTTTTATTTTACAGGGAAAGATTATAATGGAATTGTCTGAATTTCCGAAAGATATTCGAGATCATGTTATCCCAGATGTCAGTGGAAAATATGAATATCATTGCTTAAATTGCCACAAGATCTGGGACATTGATCATCTTTTATACACCTGTCCATCATGCGGCTACGTATTGATGATTGAAGATCATCACTCTGACCGCCTGAAGCAATTGACAGATATTCAATGGCATAGAATATTCAATTACAGAAAATTGTTAAACATACAAGGATTGAAAGGCATTTTTCGCTATCATGAATTCCTGGGATCGGTTTTGCCTTTGGATTCTCTGGTATATCTAGGCGAAGGGCATACGCCCATGATTGAAGCCAATGCGATTTTACAAGAACAAATGAGCGTCCGTTTCTATTATAAAAATGATGGTCAAAATCCAAGTGCATCATTTAAAGACAGAGGAATGGCATGTGCGCTGAGCTATATTAATCATTTAATTCGTTCAGAAAAAATATCTGAAGTTCTTGCTGTTTGTGCATCTACGGGTGATACTTCGGCAGCCGCTGCATTATATGGTGCATATCTTGCTCCTCATATTAAAACAGCCGTTCTTTTACCGCATAAGAAAGTGACCCCACAACAATTGTCTCAACCCCTTGGAAGCGGGGCGAAAGTTTTTGAAATCCCCGGTGTTTTTGATGATTGCATGAAAGTGGTTGAAGCACTGGCAGATCAATATCATGTGGCTCTGTTGAATTCGAAAAATGCTTGGCGAATATTGGGTCAGGAGTCATATTCCTATGAAATTGCACAAGATTTTGATTATGAACTATCATCGGTTGCACTGGTTGTTCCCATTGGAAATGCAGGCAACATCACTGCAGTAATGAATGGATTTATCAAATTTTTTGATGCAGGCATTATAAAAGAGTTGCCTCGAATTATTGGTGTGCAATCAAATCATGCGGACCCGGTTTTTCGTTACTATCAAGAAAAAGATATCCAAAAAAGAATTTTTAAGCCTGTAACAGTGAAACCCAGTGTGGCCCAGGCTGCCATGATTGGCAATCCGGTCTCCATGCCTCGTGTCATTGACAGGGTCAATCATTACAATGAAATGTCTGGCAAAGAAAATGTGTTTTTCGTCCAGGTAACTGAACAACAAATAATGGATTCTCAGATAATGGCCAATAACAATGGTCATATTGCCTGTACACATGGCGGGGAATGTCTGGCTGGAATGCTTTGTGCGATTGATAATAAAATCATAGATAATCAATATCGAGTGGTTTTGGATTCGACAGCACATGCACTGAAGTTTGCCGGATTTCAGGATCAATACTTCCAAAATACATTTTTACCGGAATTCGAAATTAATCCCAAAATAGAACTTCAAAATAATCCTGAATTAATATCTCCAAAAGAAGCGCCGGTTCCTACACCTGGAACTCAGTTAGATCCAGAAAAATTTCAAATATTTGTAGATAAAACATCAGCGGAAATAGCATCATGTCTTCAACTCAAAAAACGCACAACCTGATTCCAACCCTATCATTAATATTGATTGTATTTCTTGTATGGGGGTGTCAATCTGTAAATCAGGTTCAAAAGAAACAGGCGGAATCGCTAAAAAATCTTGGGGAAGCATACTTGCGTCAGGGAGATTTTAATTCGGCATTGCGAACATTGTTTGAAGCACAGGGACTGGCACCGTGTGATCCATACATTCAAAATGATATGGGGCTGGCCTATTTGGGAAAAAAAAGATCAGATCTGGCAATTGATCACTTTAAAAAAGCAATCAAAATTAAACCCCAATACCCAAATGCAATCAATAATCTTGGCATTGCGTATTTGGAGAATAAAAATTATCTCAAAGCAATTCAATGTTTTAATGAAACGCTAAATGATCTAATCTATGCCACGCCTCATATTCCACTGGCAAATTTAGGACGTACCTATCTTGCCATGAACGATTATGATAAAGCGATATCATATTATAAACGTTCCATTGATATGTTTTACGAATTTGCCATTGCACATCGAGGATTGGGACAGGCTTATGCCGCAAAAAAAAGATACGCAAATGCCATATCATCCTTCAAAGAATCTGTTCGGCTTGCCCCAAGATTTGCTGAAGCCCACTATGAATTGGCTCAAATCTATGTCAGACAACAGAAGTATCCAAAGGCTGTTCAGCATTATCATCAGGCCATTCGATATTCATCAAATGTCAATTTCAAAAGAAAGGTTCAAACGGCCCTTGATCAAATTCAACCTTTTGAAATGGATTATCAATTCTAATTAATATCCTATTATATTACAAATAGTTATAAAAAATTGCCGCATTGCGGAAAAAAGAGCTTGACATTCATGCCGCAGTGCGTTATTTTAATCTATCACGGCATCATGGTGGGGCCTGATAAATAACTGGTTAACTGGTGCATATTGTCGTGTACTGTTAACATAATATGAAGGAGAAAAATCATGAAAATTCAAAATATACTTCATAAACGCATAGCTGAGCTCAAGGCGTTCAAACAGGTAAACCACCAACGATTGACGTCTGTGAACAGCTACATTGAACAATCTGTTTTTCAATCTCTAAATTCGGTAATAAAGTATGTAAAGTACCGAAACGACCGTATTCGGACCTATCAAAAACAGATTAAACAAGAAACGAAATCCTTTTGCACAGAAATACATAACATCATGCAATTTACCATAATGTTATTATTTTCTCGTCCAGCTGTTGTAGGATACGCCAAACCATGTGATATGGGGACGTTGTGCATATAGGAGATAAATAACACGTCGTTTAATCAGCGTGTATAATTTATGACAATTAACCGAATTATAATAATTTAAGGAGGATTCATGATTTCAATAAAAACATTACAAGCAAATATCGTAAGTTATTCCCGTTCAGCTTGGTTGGCATCATTGGGTGCAATCGCAACAGTCAGTCAGGAAGGTCAGCAAATGGTTGAGAAAGTTTCTCAATGGCAAACCAAACAGTCTGTTGAAGATATTCGCAATAAATATCAACAGGTCGTGACCAATGTGAAAGAATACCTGGGAAGCCTGTTTCATAATGTGCCCATGCCTAAATTTGCAACAGCTTCATAATTGCGAAATCAACCCGTATTTGAAAAGGGAGATATAAACAATGGAAAGCATGGCCAGACTCATCAAACGATATGGCAGTCGAAAACTGTATGATACAAAAGAAAGCACATATGTATCATTGGAAAAGATTGCTTCATGGATTCGTGAAGGTCAAAAGATTCGCGTTATTGATAAGAAAACATCTGAAGACTTAACCGGTCAGATTTTGACGCATATTATTTCTGAGGAAGGCCGTCAGGGAAAATCATTTTTATCCATTGATCTTTTGCATGATCTGATTCGTGCTGGCAATAAAACAGTCAGCGATGGTGTTGAGCACATACAACAAAAAGTGGATAAGGTGGACAGGTTTGTTCACAAAAAAGTTGATAATTTTGTTCAATCCTCATTGGATCAAATTGGCCCTGTAAGGCGGATGCGTGAAGAAATGGCGGCCTTAAAACAACGTGTCGAGGAACTGGAATCTTCCTTGCAGGCCATTGATCCTGTTATTCATGATTCTTAGAGTAAACAGAATTTATGATATATTAAAGGACGTATAATGAAATATGTTTCTTCGAATTTTC
>Ga0272440_1001566_pt1 | contig 18607 bp, 14 predicted proteins | sample SSMMMBAug17_FD_192440 | JGI IMG/M metagenome (GOLD analysis project Ga0272440, IMG submission 192440) | Marine sediment archaeal communities from Little Sippewissett salt marsh, Falmouth, MA, United States - SSM-MMB-Aug17 | ecosystem: Environmental > Aquatic > Marine > Wetlands > Sediment ...
TTTTAGCTCAAAAAATATATTTTTAAATTGGCTTGACATTTATTTAAAATGCATGATAATAAAAAAAATTTTTAAGGTAATAATCAAATAATATCCTATAATTAAATATGTTTTTAATTTAAATAAGTAATTGAATATATGATTAATTGAATATATTTTGATGTAACTGTTTAAATTTAAAGTATTAGAATTATTATATAAAAATAATAACTTCTTAATTTTAAATATAATAGAATTGATGGACTCGTAAAAAGTCAAAAAATGAGATTTTTATCTTTGTAACAATCTGAAATTATTAATACCAATTTTTATAAAATTGACTTTTTACGAGACCATCAGAATTAATTAAGGAAGGTCATTATGGACAAAGTTCATTTTATAATATTTAGCCCGTCTGGTTCAGGAAACAAACAATTTAAAATACCCAAAAAATTGTTAAACTCTTTGATTTTTTTATTTATTATTGGACTTATATCATTAGGATATGTAATACCTGATTATATAATATTAAAATCAAATTATTTGAAAGATTGTTCAATAAGAGCAAAAGTTGAGTCACAGGAGAATGAACTTATTACGCAGCGAAAACAAATCAGTATATTTGCTAAAGAAATAAATGAGTTAAAACAGAGAGTAGTGTATTTAAATAATTTTGAAAAAAAGGTTCGTAATGTAGCTAATTTAGATACAACAAACAATGATGTTTTTGGAGTAGGCGGAACTATTCCAGAGGATTTAGATACAAATTTATCATTTAAAGAACAGCATAGCGACCTTATAAGAGAAATGCATTCTCAAACAGATCAGATAAAAACAGCTGCAATTTTCCAAGAACGACGATTTGAGATGTTATTAGAAGATATTGAAGAAAAGAAGGACTTGCTCGAATCCACCCCATCAATTAATCCAACTAAAGGATGGATTTCATCAAGCTTTGGTAGAAGAGTTTCGCCTTTTACCGGGCGTAGAGAATTTCATAAAGGTATTGATATAGCCAATCATATCGGGACAAAAATAATCTCACCAGCAAGCGGTCTTGTAACTTTTGTTGGTAAAAGAGGCGGCTATGGTAAAATGATAACAATTGATCATGGACATGGAATGTTAACTCACTTTGGACATCTTAAAAAAGCCCTTGTTGGAGAGGGAGATATAGTGAAAAGAGGTGATGTCATTGCGTTAATGGGTAATACTGGCAGGAGTACAGGACCTCATCTTCATTATGAAGTTAGATTAAATGGAGTTCCTGTTAATCCTGAAAAGTATATTTTAAATTAATAACTAATGTGACAATTTTAGAATGTTTCTAAATTATCAAATTAGAAACAGTGTTTCAAAAACCTGCCACATAAAAATCAATAGATATTATATAGTATTATGGCAAATGTTAAACCATTAAAAGGTATATTATACAATACCGATAAAATAGATCTGGCAAAGGTAATTACGCCACCATATGATGTTATTTCACAAGATCAACAAGAAAATTACTATAATATTCATGAAAATAACATTATAAGGCTCATCTTAGGAAAACATGAGCCCGGTGACAATGAATCCAATAACCGATATATAAGAGCTAGTCAATTATTTAATCTTTGGATGAATGAAAAAGTTTTTATTCAAGATGAAGACTCATCATTTTATTTTACTGCAATGGATTACTCTATTAATGGGAAATCAATGACACGTTATGGAATTATTGCAAGAGTTGGTCTTGAAAAATTTGAATCAGGGGTTGTAAAACCTCATGAAAAAACTTTTTCAAAAACTATATCTGATCGTTTAAAGTTAATGCAGCAATGTCATACAAATTTCAGCCCAATTTTTTCTCTTTTTTCAGATACAAATAATGAAATTTTAAATATATTTCTTAATGCCTCAAAAGACATTAAACCTGATATAGATATTGTTGATGAAAGAGATCATGGTCATAGAGTATGGCGTATTAAAGATTCGCAGGTGCAGCAAAAGATAATTAATGAATTTGATAAGAAAAATCTATTTATTGCTGATGGGCATCATAGATATTCAACTGCTTTAGAATATCTTGAATGGCTTGAAAATAAAAATGGCAAGCTGCCAGATGATCACCCTGCAAAGTATATTATGATGTATTTAACTGGAATGGAAGATCCAGGGCTTATTATTTTACCTGCTCATAGAAAGGTTACAAATGTAAATGAATCTATTACTTCTTCTTTTCTTAATAAAGCAGAGGAATTTTTTAATATAAAAAAATTTCCTTTTAATGAAGATAATAAAAACGAAATTCTTCATAATGTTGTTGCCATGTTAGGTAAACAAAATGAAAGCCAGACAATTTTTACTTTTATAAAAGGAACTGGTGAATTTGTTTTACTTACTTTAAAGCCAGACTCAAATGATAAATTATCATACATTGAAGAGCCTTTAAGAAATTTAGATGTAACTTTAATAACAAGGGTTATATTTGAAAAAATAATTGGTTTTAGCCAAGAAGATCTGGATAATGAAGAGCAAATAACTTATACCTCAAATATTAATCAGGCAATATCAGAAGTTGATAATGGAAAATGTACTATGGCATTTTTACTAAATCCTACTAAAATTGAACAGGTTAGAGAAGTCGCCAATGCTGGTCTAATTATGCCTAGAAAAAGTACATATTTTTATCCCAAGGTTATTACTGGCCTGGTTATAAACTCCTTAAAGTAGTGATAAGAAAATTTTGATATGAGCATATCATATGCTTATCAATAAAAAAGTCTTTTGTTTGTTTTGTTAGTAAAGACAAAAATTTTGTTCATAAAAATTTAAATATTTTTAAATAAAATTTTTGTCTTTATTTTAATAAAGACCAATTTCCTTTAAATAAGAACTTACCAACATTAACAAAAACAAAATAAGCAGTTTCTCTGCCTATTAAAATAATTAAGGAGTATAATTATGCTTAAAAATAAAATATTTTTATTAGCAATTTTCTTATTTATAATTATGAATCTAAAAAGCATAAATGCTCAAATCACTATTAAAGCAGTTGGCGACATTATGCCTGGATCAGTAACGCCTAGAGAAGTTTTACCTTCTGATAATAATATTGCTGAAATGTTGAAAATTAGTCCTTATTTAGAAAACGCTTCTATTGTTTTTGGAAATCTTGAAGGAGTTTTTGTAGCTGAAGGAATAGAACCTCAAAAATGTTCAGAGGAATCAAGAAATGCAAGACGATGTTATGAATTTGGAATACCAAGTTCATTATTTTCTCTTATTAACCAGATGAATTTTAATGTTTTAAGTATTGATAATAATCATACATCTGATTATGGCGAATTAGGTTATGAATATACAATAGAGATATTTATGGCAAATAACATGAAGTATGCGCCTAAAAGTGGATACGCATCTTTTTTTATTAATAATAAAAAAATTGCCATAGTTGCTTTTGGATTTACACATAATTCCTACCATATTGGTTCAATCAAAAGAGCGAAATCAATTGTTTCAAGATTAAAAAAAAAATTTGATATATTAATAATTTCTTTTCATGGAGGAGCAGAAGGAAAAGATGCAGACCATGTTAAAGATGAAATTGAATATTATTATTCTGAAAACAGAGGAAATCTTGTTAAATTTTCTCATGCAGTGATTGATTCAGGAGCTGATTTAGTTATAGGTCACGGCCCCCATGTACTAAGAGCATTAGAATTGTATAAAAATAAATTAATTGCATATTCACTAGGAAATTTTTTAACATTTGGACAGTTTAAACTTAAAGGACCAGCAGGAATTGGTGCAATTCTTGAAGTTAGATTTGATCATAATAATGGAGATTTTATAAAAGGAAAAATTATTCCTACAAAACAAAAAAGCTGGGGAATTCCTTATTATGATAATGAAAAAGAAGCAGTCTCTGTTATTAAACAATTAACTTTGGAAGACTTTCCAAATACAAAAATTAATATTGATGAAAACACAGGAATTATATCAAAAAAATAATTTTGCAATTTTGATTTGATAACAACTCATGTAAGTTTTAAAAGTATAAAAATTTACGCATAAATGATCTTGTTCCCACGCTCCAGCGTGGGAACCTATTTACGACGCTCCATCGTCGACTGAAATAAGCCAGTAATTAGCTTATCACTCGCCGCCTGGAGCGTCTAAAAAATGTTCCCACGCTGGAGCTTGGGAACAAGATCATTAAGGATATTAAGTGGGAACAAGATCATTAAGGATATTAGGTGATTTCCGAAAAAGAATTTACCAAAGTCTTAATTCCCCCTTGAGGGGGGGGAGCGGGGTGTTCGTATTAATGGTACAAACTCAAAAATCCCCCCCCTAACCCCTCAAGGGGGGAATTCGATCTTGGTAAATTCTTTTCCGGAAATCACCTTAAGTGGGAACAAGATCATTAAGGATATTAAGTGGGAACAAGATCATTAAGGATATTAAGTGGGAACAAGATCATTAAGGATATTAAATATTTAAAAAAACACAAAACTTGTAGACCTATGCGAAAATTTAATAGTGTCTGAATGAAAAAGGCCTTTTTAGCCAATAACTGCGTCAGACAAAAAAAATAATCCTCAAAATATTTAATATATTCATCCTGTTATTTTTTTGTCTTCCTTATTCTTGACGAAAAATTTCTTTTTCTTTCAGACACTAAATATGTTCTGATAGCTAAATTTCGCTGAACTGAAATAATAAATTCAGTTTGGATTCCTAAATGTTTAAATTTGGGCATCAGTTATTCTTCAATTCGTTGTTTTTTTTAACACCCAAATTTAAAAATTTGGGGCTCCAGTCTGCATCTAAAAATTTAATAGACAATAGACAATAACTTTCATGCTTTGTTGTGATAACAATTTATGGAAGTTTATTATAACGTTTGGATTTATTTATTCAAAATATAAGGTCTTGAAAATGAAAGAAAATGGAAAAGATGTAATGTCACAAACTGATATTCAAATGCTAATAACAGGGCTTTTCCCTAATTTTAGAAATTTTGAAAGCAAATTTGACTTATTTTTACAAAAGCAGGATCATGAAATAGAAAAATCTAATAATTTCAGAATTGATGTTGATAGAAGGTTTACTGAAAATAGAAACTATATGGTTGAACGTTTTGTGCAGATTGATAAAAAATTTGAACAGGTTGATAAAAAATTTGAAGAATCCAGGCGTGATATGATTGAGCGTTTTGATCAGGTTGATAAAAAATTTGAACAGGTTGATAAAAAATTTGAAGAATCCAGACGTGATATGATTGAACGTTTTGATCAGGTTGATAAAAAATTTGAACAGGTTGATAAAAAATTTGAAGAATCCAGACGTGATATGATTGAGCGTTTTGATCAGGTTGATAAAAAATTTGAACAGGTTGATAAAAAATTTGAACAGGTTGATAAAAAATTTGAAGAATCCAGGCGTGATATGATTCAGCGTTTTGAATTAACAGACAAACATTTTGAACAGCTCTTTAAAAAAGTAGATAAATTAGATGATAGATTCAATATGTTTATTGAAGCTAACAATAAACAAAGTGAAAAAAGAGATGAAATACAAAGGAAATTTACTATGAAAATGTTTAGTTTGGCGATAACTATCTCAATTATGGGTGTCTTTGGCAGTTTTATCAAAATATTTGGATTTATTTAATGATGGTTTCGAAAAATAACAATATTTTAAATACTTAGAAAATATTAAGTTATTATAAAAATTTTTTTATAATATATTATTGTAATAACATTGTTTCTGGAGAAAAAATATGTCAGTTGTAAGAACACGATTTGCACCAAGTCCAAGTGGCTGGCTTCATATTGGTGGAGCCAGAACAGCTCTGTTTAATTGGTTGTATGCACGAAATAATAATGGGACTTTTATTTTAAGAATAGAAGATACTGATACTTTAAGATCAACAAAGGCTTCTGTTGATGCTATTATTGATTCTCTTAGCTGGATGGGAATTGATTGGGACGAAGGGCCTTTTTTTCAATCACAGCGACTTGAAATATATAAAAAATATATCCAAAAATTAATTGATAATAATAAAGCATATTATTGCACTTGTTCTTCTGAAATATTAGAAGCTAAAAGAAAAGCTGCTATGGCTTCTGGAGGTAAAGTTAAATATGATGGAACCTGCAGAAATAAAGGACTTGCAAAGTCTGATAATGCAGTTGTTCGTTTTCGTTGTCCTCAAGAAGGAACAACTATTTTAAAAGATTGTATTAAAGATAATATTGAATTTCAAAACAGTGAATTAGATGATTTTATTATAATGAGAGCAAATGAAATGCCTACGTATAATTTTGTAGTTGTTGTAGATGATATTGAAATGGGTATAAATACAATAATAAGGGGTGATGATCATGTTACAAATACCCCAAGACAAATACTTCTTTACAAAGCCCTCGAAGCTGATATTCCTGTTTTTGGACATGTACCAATGGTTTGTGGTTCAGATAGAAGCAGACTTAGTAAAAGACATGGAGCTATGTCAGTACTTGAATATAGAGATCAGGGGTATTTACCAGATGCTTTAATAAACTATCTTGTACGCTTAGGTTGGTCCTTTGGGGATCAAGAATTTTTTCACAGAAATGAATTAATTGAAAAATTTACTATAAAAAATATTGGAAGATCACCTTCAATTTTTAATCCTGAAAAATTACTGGCAATAAATGCTGATCATATTAAAGAAACTGATATTGATAAACTTTGTTCTTTAATAAAACCTTTTTTAGAAGAAAAAAAGTTAGAATTTAATGACTTATCATACCTTAAAAAAGCAATTATAACATATCAAAAGCGTAGTAAAACATTAAAAGAAATGTCTAATGATATTTTGTTTTATTTTGAAAATGAAATTAAATATGATGCAAAAGCTGAAAAAAAATTTTTTAAATCCGAAAGTATTGACATTTTTCAGAAATTAATTGCAAAAATTGAAAATATTGACATTATTGACGAAATTAGTTTAGAAAATGCATTTAAAGAAATAATGAATGAAACGAATTTAAAATTAGGTAAAATTGCTCAACCTGTAAGACTTGCTCTAACTGGAAAAACAGCCAGCCCTTCAATATTTGAAGTTATTGATATTTTGGGAAAAGAAAAAACAATTAATAGATTAAATATGGCAATTGAAAATATAAATAAATCACAAAAATAAAAATAAAATATGAAAATAAATCAAATTTGCCATATGAATTTCATCAATTTATCATTTCTTTTTTTTTACTATATATACACTACCAGTTATATGAAAATAAATTACTCCTGTTATTTTGGAGGTTAAAATGAAAGAAAAATTAACAACAATTGATCAAGTTGCAAAGTATTTGGCTAAAATACATGTAGAGAATGAGCCAGGAATTATATCAGAGGTATGGTTATTTCCCGATAAATATGACAAAGAAGTAAGATTAGTAGAAATAGATAAAACTGCAATGCCTCATGATAATCCAATTGCAGCATTTGGTTTCCCTCCATTTTCTGAATCAATAATACCATTTCGAGTTGCACTTGCAGTAATAAGACCTGAAGAAAAAGAAAGGTTAGAACCTCCTCCAGGCTGGGGACAATGGAATCAGGCAAAAAAGGTATGGCCGTCTTAAAAGGAACTGGAACTTTTTTTGTGTTTTGTTTTGGTGTGGTTTTCAGTAACGTTTTTGCTAGCTATCAATTACATTGTTTTTGGAGTGTTTTAAATGAGTTCAAATAAAAACGAAAAAATCAGAATTATTGAAAAAAAAATTCAATTTTGCTCCTTTTATATTGCAGATCATCTTTTTGGTGTAAACATATTAGATGTTAAAGAAATTAAAGATGAGGTTTCAATAACTAATGTATTTCATGCTCCAAAAGAAATAAAAGGCTTTATTAATATCAGAGGTAATGTGCATCTAGTACTTGATATAAGGCTTATGCTTGGTTTTAATAAAAAAAAAATTGATGATTTAAGCAGGGTTGTTTTATTTAAGCAAAATATTGGGCCTTCATTCGGAATACTGGTAGATAGTATTTCTGACATGGTAGTTGCAAATGAAAACAATATTGAAGAATTAGGTAATAAAAATATAATAAATATTGATCATAATAATTTTGAAATTATAAAAGGAATCTGCAAGTTAGAGAATGAATTACTACTTATTATTGAAACAAAAAAATTGTTAGAAGCTGTAAATAAAGATAATGTTTAATTCTTTATTACTACAATGATATTTAACATATAGTGTTTATTGCAAATATGAACAAAACTAATCTTGAAGAAATTGAAATAAATTTATTGCTTACAGCAGTTAAAGATCGATATGGATATGATTTTCAACAATATGAAAGAGAATCAATAAAAAGAAGAATAAAATACTTTTTACAAAGTACAAATCATAAACATATATCCCAAATAATTCCTGGCATTTTACATAATGAAAACATTTTAAACTCATTCATTTATTCTCTATCAGTACCATTTACTGAAATGTTCAGAGACCCGCTTTTTTTTCATATTTTAAGAAATAAAATATTTCCAGAATTAAATAAAAATCCATATTTAAAAATCTGGCATGCAGGATGTGCATCAGGTGAGGAAGTGTATTCTACTGCAATTTTATTAAAAGAGGAGGGGCTTTATGAAAAATCAATTATTTTTGCTACTGATTTTAATGATTCTGCACTAAAACAGGCTAAAAAAGCGGTTTATAATTTAAAAGATATGCAAAAATATACGAAAAACTATATTAATTCTGGTTGTAAAGATTCATTTTCAACATATTATCTTGCGGATTATGATGCTGCTGTATTAGATAGTTCATTACGAGAGAAAATTATATTTGCAAATCATAATCTTGTTACAGATGATTGTTTTGGTGAAATGCATATGATTTTTTGCAGAAATGTTATGATTTATTTTAATAATGTGTTAAAAGAAAAAGTCTTTTTATTATTAAATCAAAGTTTATTGACAGGCGGTTATCTTTGTTTGGGAACTAAAGAATCATTACAATTTTCAAATATTTATAAAAATTACTCAATTGTTGATAAAGAATATAAAATATACAAAAAAGAAAAATAAAATTCAGGTATTATATATATAATGAAAGAAAACAAACAAAAGAATTATTATACAAACAAAAGGGTTTATAGCAAAAAAAAATTCCAAAAAAAAAGAAATAATTCATACAGAGTTAAAATAAATCCAGGAAAAGATGCATCATTAGAAAAGGTTTTTGAATCAATTGGGGTTCCTGACAAAACTACTTTTAAACCAGATACTTTTCAAATTGAAGCTTTAAAGGCAATAGAACAATATGATTGTCTTGTTACTGTCCCAACTGGATCAGGTAAAACATGGATAGCTGAAGAAGCAATTTCAAAAGTTTTTTTAAAAGGTGGTAAATCCTGGTATGCTACACCATTAAAAGCTCTTTCAAATTCAAAATATAATGAGTTTTCTGAAAGATTTGGAAGAGCAAATGTTGGAATTTTAACTGGTGATAGAAAAGAAAATATTGAAGCTTCAATTCTTGTTGGAACTACTGAAATATTAAGAAATCAACTTTATGATTCAATGCATAAAGGTGAAGATTTAGACTCTGATTTTGTTGTATTAGATGAAGCTCATTTTTTAGGAAATGAAGATAGAGGTGTTGTATGGGAAGAGGTCATGATATACTTACCTAAAAGGATTCCTCTCTTGTTATTATCTGCTACAATTGGAAATGCTCGACAGATTGCAGACTGGCTTCAATATATTAGAACAAAAGAATGTATTGTAATTCAAGAGACAAAAAGACCTGTTGAACTTCATCAATTATTTTTACATCCATCAGGTACTCTATTTCCTCTTACAAGCTATAATAAAATAAAGGAAAAAAATATACTTAATAAAAAAGTTAGTAAATTTTTAAAAAATCCTTTTTACATGTGCAATCCAAGAGCACTGCCTCCATTTTCACAAATAATGGATATACTCAGAAAATATAACCTTCTTCCTGCAATAGTTTTTTTAAAGTCAAGAATTGATTGTAATCGAGCAGTTGAACTTTGCCTGGAAAATCAGAAAGAAAATATTGATAGAAGAACAAAAAGAGAATCACGAATAGACAGTATTGTAAAAAAACATCCACTTCTTTTAAATCACAAACAATTAAGACATTTAAAGAAATATGCTGTTGGAGCACATCATAGTGGACAGCTTCCATTTTGGAAAATTATTATTGAATCTTTAATGACAGATGGATTATTAGACGCAGTTTTTGCAACTACAACTGTAGCTGCAGGAGTTAATTTTCCTGCAAGAACAGTAGTTTTTTTAAATTCTGACAGATTTAATGGTCATGAATTTTTACCTCTTGATGCAACTGAATATCATCAAATGACTGGAAGAGCAGGTAGAAGAGGTGCAGATAAAATAGGTTTTGCACTAACAATACCTGGAAAATTCATGGATGTTCGTTTATTTGCAAAATTAAATGATTCCCCCCCTTCAGATGTGTTAAGCCAGATTAAAATAAATTTCAGCATGACTCTTAATTTACTGCTTTCACATAATCCTGAACAAATAAAAGAACTTTTAGAGAAGTCTTTTGCAACATATCTTATTGTTAAAGAAAAAAAATTATCATATAAACGTAAAAAGGAGGCTAAAACAAGACTGTTTAGAGAATTTACAAGGAATTTAAATTTTTTAAAAAAGGAGAATTTTGTCAATGAAAATGATATGTTAACTGAAGATGGAACATGGACATCCCAGCTGAGAGTTGATCAACCTCTTTTGATTGCAGAAGGTTTTAGACAAAATATATTTCCACTCAATAATCCACCTCTTTTAGCATCATTAATTGCTTCTTTTGTTAATGAAAGAGAGACTGATGATATAAAAGCTGAGGATTTGGCAGCACCATTTCTTGTTGAATCATTTTATAAAATGGTAGAAGCTTTAAGACCTATGACAAAAAGAATGAAAATGTCAGGTTTTTTTCCAGGCAATTTATATTTTCAACCATGCCTTACAATTTTTGACTGGTGTAATGGTAATTCATGGGAATATGTCATGGAAAAAGCAAATATGGCAGAAGGTGACCTTGCAATGTTAATTTTGCGCACAGTTGATAATCTAAGACATATTTCTTCTCTTTATCAAGAATTCCCATCTATTGCTGATTCAGCAAGAATAGCAATAGAAAAATTACTAAGAGAGCCTGTTATTATGGATATATAATATTTTAATTACTATAATTCAAATTTGCTTATAATAATAAAAAAATAATTTTTAATATATTTTTTTAAGCAACTATGCTATGAATTTTATTTTTTTCTTGAAAAAAAATGGATGTTTATATTTACTACTATATTCCAATTTTTGTTTTTCAAATAATGTCTTTGATCGTAATTTGTTAAAATAAATATTATAATTTTTGAAAGGGAGGATAACAATGAGATGTAAATTTTTTTTCAGATTTTTACTAATGATTTTATTTGTTTACTTGTCTTTTTTGGGACTGTCTGGTTGTAGTGTTATTGTAAATAATCTACCAGAAATGCCAGATATGCCAGATATGCCCGATATGCCAGATATGCCAAAAATTAGTATGCCATTTTTTAAAAATTCTGAAAAGTCACCAGAGCCTGAAATCAAATACGAACAAATCATTTTTCAACATATTAAAGGCAAGAATGCAGAAATATTGTCTGATACAATAAATAAATTTGCTAATAAGAGTCCTGCAAATTATGCTGTATTTGATGCTGATGATACAATTTGGCGATATAATCTTGAACAGGCTTTACTTCCTTATTTAGAATCAAAAAAAGCTGTAAAAAAGGAAGAAATGAGTTCTTATTTGAAAATACTTCCTTTTAATAAAAATGACAGCCTTTATTCATATTATAAAAGACTTTGTGAATATGATAAAACAATTGCAAGTCAATGGCTTGCGCAGATTTTTTCATATATCAGGCTTCATAGGTTAAAAACTTTTGTTGATGAAATTTTTACTTTAGAAAAACCAATACCTGTTAAATATTATATTGGTAAAAGATTAATCAAATCCAAAGTAAATCCGCCTAAGATTTACCCTGCCCAAAGAGAGATTATTAATATTCTCGTTTCAAAAGGTATTGATGTTTATATTGTAACTGAATCATTAGAAGAATTAATAAGAATGGTTGTTTCTGATCCAAAATATGGATTTGGAATTCCACCTGACAGGGTTATTGGATTAAATTTGATTTTAAAATATAGTAATAAAGACATTCCAACGACCTCACGAATGCAAATCACAAAAGGGCATTTCTTTGATGATGAATATACAAAAAAGGAACATTATAAAAAACTTGCAAAACCATATCTCGCATCTCCAATTACTATCAATGCCGGTAAAGTCGCAGCAATTATGGAATATATTAATCCAATAAAAAAGCCTGTTATTGTGGCAGGAGATTCTCCTTGTGATCTTCATATGCTGTTTTATTCAGATGTTCAAAATGGTGGAATTAGATTTTGGATTAATCATAATGAAGATTTTCTAATGAAAAATGAAAAAATCAAAAAGGAAAGAGCGTTACTTGAGCTAAAAAATGGAGTTAAACAAAATGCAGATAAAGGTTGGATATATTGCTTTCCAGAGGATATTCAATAGCTGAGAAGCCATAAATGATGGTTTCGTAAAAAAGTCAATTTTACAAAAATCGGTATTAATAATTTCAAATTGTTACACAGATAAGAATTTCATTTTTTGACTTTTTACGAGACCATCATAATTAAAGGACAAAATATTAATGTTTAAAAAGAAAATTTTTTTAATAGATGGAAGTGCATACATTTATAGATCGTATCATGCTGTAAGAAATCTAACAACTTCAAAAGGTTTTCCAACAAATGCAGTTTTTGGCTTTACCAGAATGATTATAAAGCTTATTGAAGAAAAAAAACCAGAATATATTGGTATGATTTTTGACGCTAAAGGACCTACTTTTAGACACAAAATGTACTCTGAATATAAAGCAACAAGGCCTCCTATGCCAGATGATCTTGTTGTGCAGCTTCCATTTATTAAAAAAGTAATTAATGGATTTAATTTACCATTTATAGAGCTTTCTGGATTTGAGGCTGATGATATAATTGGAACACTTGCAGAAAAAGCATGTAATAATGGCTTTGAAGTTATAATAGTAACTGGTGATAAAGATCTTATGCAATTGATTACAGATGATATTATAATCTGGGACCCAATGAAAGAAAAAACTATTGATACTAATGAATTTAAAAATAAATATGATCTTAAACCAGAACAACTTATCGAACTTATGGCATTATGGGGTGATTCATCAGACAATATTCCAGGTGTTCCTTCAATAGGTGAAAAAACTGCATGTTCTTTAATACAGTCATACTCAAGCCTTGATGGAGTTTATGAAAATATTGAAAATATTAAAAGAAAAAAACAAAAACAAAATCTTATAGATTTTAAAGATCAGGCATATTTAAGTAAAAAACTTGTAACTATTGATAAAAACGCTCCAATAGATTTTGACCCTTCTATATTTAAAATTAAAAATCCAGATAAAAAAACACTTGCATTATTATTTAAAGAACTGGAATTTCGTCAATTACAGAAAGATTTTCCTATTGAAGTTGATCATTCAAAAAAGAAATATCATAATATATTAAAAAAATCTGAATTAAAATCACTAATTGATAGTCTGAAACAAAATGGATTTTTTGCATTAGATACAGAAACTACATCTGAATTTCCAATGCTTGCTGAGCTTGTTGGGTTTTCGTTTTCATTTAATCCTGATGAAGCCTTTTATATACCTTGCATGCATGATTATGTAGGTGTTCCTGAACAATTAGATTTGAAATATGTTTTAGATGAATTAAAACCAATATTAGAAAATTCTGAAATACAAAAGATTGGCCAGAATATTAAATATGATCAAATTGTATTAAAACACTATGATATTGAGTTAAATGGCGTTATATTCGATACTATGATAGGCTCTTATCTGTTAAATCCATCAGAATCTATCCATAGTCTTGAAAGAATTGCAATGGATTTGCTGACTCATCAAATGATTAGTTTTAAAGATATAACTGGCACAGGTAAAAGTTCAATTTTATTTAATAAAGTTCCACTTGAAAAAGCAAAATCCTATGCATGTGAAGATGCTGATATTACTTTTCAAGTTTCACAAATATTTGATAAAAAATTAGATGAAGCAGGTCTTAAAGATTTATTTCATAATATTGAAATGCCGCTGGTTCAGGTTCTTTACAAAATGGAAATGAATGGCATTTTAGTTGATAAAAAAATACTTACAAAAACATCAAAAGAATTTGGAAATGCAATCAAATCTCTTGAGGATAAGATTTATAAAGCAGCTGGTGAAAGTTTTAATATTCAGTCTCATCAGCAGCTAGGATATATATTATTTGAAAAACTAAAACTTCCAGTACAAAAGAAAACAAAAAAAAAGACTGGTTATTCAACAGATGTTAATGTACTTACAAGTCTTGCTCAAAAACATGAAATTCCTGCTTTAATTCTTGAATACAGAACTCTTTCTAAATTAAAATCAACATATACTGATTCCTTGCTTGAACTTATTAACCCAAAAACACAAAGAATTCACACTTCGTATAATCAATCAGTTACAGCAACAGGAAGACTTAGCAGCAGTGATCCTAATCTTCAAAATATTCCAATAAAAACTGAAGAGGGTAGAAAAATAAGACAGGCTTTTATTGCTCAACCAGGTTATGTTTTATTATCAGCTGATTATTCTCAAATTGAGTTAAGACTTTTAGCTCATTTTGCAAATGATAAAATACTGATTCAAGCATTTAATGAAGATGAAGACATTCATAAAAGAACTGCCAGTGAAATATTTCAAGTATTTCCTCAAATGGTAACCGATGATTTAAGAAGGCAGGCAAAAACAATTAATTTTGGCATTATATATGGCATGAGCGCATTTAGATTATCAAATGAGCTTAACATAAGCAGAAAAATGGCTCAAAATTATATTAACAGTTATTTTGCGAGATATAAGGGAGTTCATGCATTTATAGAACAGACAATATTAGATTCTGAGAAATCAGGCATGACAAAAACAATTTGTGATAGAATTCGTATGATTCCAGAAATTAAAAGCTCAAATAAAAATGTAAGAGCAATGGGAGAACGTATTGCAATAAATACCATTATTCAGGGCAGTGCTGCTGATCTTATTAAAATTGCTATGATTGAACTTGACAAAAAATTGAATAATTACAAATCTAAAATGCTCCTTACTGTACACGATGAGATTGTTCTTGAAGTTTTAATGGAGGAATTAGATGAAATAAAACAAATTGTTAGAAACACAATGGAAAATGTATGGGAATTAAAAATACCTTTAAAGGTTAATATTAATGCGGGACAAAATTGGGATCAGGCACATTAAGAATTATTTTTATTTTCAATCCATTTATAAAACAACTCAACACAATCAGGACAAAGCTGAGTACCTTTAATTTCATCAATAATATTTAATGCTTTTTCTATAGGCATTCCTTTTCTATATGGTCTATCACTTGTTAATGCATGATAAGTATCAGCGACAGCGGTCATTCTCGCCCAAAGCGGAATTTCTTTTCCTCTAATTCCATTTGGGTAGCCTTTCCCATCAAGTCTTTCATGGTGAGATAATACAATATCCACAATACCAGCTAAACTGGGTATTGTTTTTAAAATATTTGCTCCAATAGTTGGATGCTGTTTAATTTGATCAAATTCTTCATCTGTAAGCCTTCCAGGTTTTAGAAGCACACTATCTCTGACTCCAATTTTTCCTATATCATGAAGTCTTCCTCCAATTGCAGCTTTTTCAACATCTTTTTCACTGGCTCCGGATAGTTTAACCATTCCAGAAACAATATCAGCTACTGCCTCAGAATGACCTCTGGTATATGAATCACGAGCTTCAAGTGCAAAAATAAGACTTGTAATGCTTGCAAGCATCATATCTCTTTCAGCATCTAATCGCTCTTTTTCCTTTAGTAATAAAAGAAAATGATCCGAAAGAATTTTTTCAATATTTATAACAAGTTGATCAATATTAAATGGTTTTACAATATATGAAGCAGCACCATATTCAAGCATTCTTTTCATATGACCGCGTTCACTTTTTGTGCTCATTACTACAAAAGGAATAGTTGATAAATCATTGTCATTATGAACTGCCTCACAAAATTCAAAGCCATTCATAACTGGCATATCAATGTCAGATAAAATTAGATTTGGTCTGAATGATCTAATTAGTTCAAGGCCTTTTTTGCCATTTTCTGCTGTTTTAACATTAAATCCAGACTGTGCAAGGCCGTCTTCTACAATATTTCTAATAATCTTTGAGTCATCTACAACTGCTATAACTTGATTTTTTCTTATTGCAGATTTTGAAATTGCCTCTTCTACAGATTCACATAGCTTTTCTTGAACCTCTGTTTTTGATAAATAAATTGAAGCTCCTGCTTGAAATCCACGATCAATATCTTCATCTGAATCAAGCAAACTAACCATAAGTACCGGAATTTTGCGTGTTTCAGGATCTTTTTTTAACTTTTGACAAAATTCAATGCCATTCATAACTGGCATATCAATATCAGTTATTATAAGATCAAAATTCATAAGAGGAACAAGTTCCATACCTTGTTGGCCATCATCAGCCTCTACAATTTCAACATTAAGAGGATCAAGTACTTTAATCATATATTTACGTATCATAGCACTGTCATCTACAAGTAAAATTCGAGGTGTGGACATTTTCGCTCCTTTTTTTCTAAAAACTATAAATTCAATATGAAAATCTTAAAAATTAAATTGATTAAAAAAAGTTTAAATAATTAAAAAATTTGCAAATTTTATGCCATACTCTTAATATCTAGATTTTGCTTTTTCTTGATACCGCTTGTATGATTCTTTTAGTAATTTATTTACATTTTCATTATATTTATGAATACTGGCAATTCTTGAAAACGCATTAATTGCGTTTTTATATTGAGCATTCTCAAAAAAATTTTTTCCTTGTATATAGAGATTAAAAAGGGTTTCGCATTTTCTTATATTCACCTCGCATTCTCTACAATCCTTATTAAAATTTAACGCAGCAATATATTCAAGCCTTGCCAGTTCATAAAGTCCCTTGTTAAATAAAGAGTTTCCCTCATTAAAATGAACATTATAGTTATATAAATTAAATTTATCAATATAATCATATGCAACTTCATCTTTTGGATTAATATGTACTACCTTTTGAAACTCTTTAATAGATTGTAAATAATCTCCATTTTTAAATAATTTAATTCCATTTGAAAAATAAATATATGCCTGATCACATTTTTTTATATAAAGTTCACAATATTTTTTATATTTTTTATCCTTAACTTCTAAAAATAATTGTTTAGCTTCTAAATATTTTCCTGCATCAAATAATATATTAGCTTGTAAAATCTTTTTATTTTTAATTTTATTATTTTCATTGGTATGATTCTTTTTTAGTATTTTTTTAATGGGCTTATTTTTTTTATTTTGATCATTTAATTCATAATCACTTATAATAAGTTTACCTTTTTTATCTTTTTTTACTTTTTTTCTTAATAATTTTAAACTATTTTCTTTTAATTTATCATTAATTACTTTATTATTACCTTTTTGGACAGCTTTTTTATCAATTTTATCCTTAATTATATCTGATTTCTTTGTAACATTATTTTGAATATCTGCATTATCTTTAATATTATTCTCTGTTTTATCTTCATCTTCAACTGCTTTATTTTGTGTAGATGCTTTTAAATTATTATTATTAGCAGTATATGCATTAAGCTCAGCTTCATCAATTTTGAATTGATCTATATATTCAATTTTATTATCATTTAATGAAAATAAATCATCACTATTTTGATTCTTTTTACAAATAAATCCTTTAATTATTGGTATTTTAAGAATTTTGCCGGATTTAATATCAGTTTTTGATCGTAAACTATTGTATTCTATTATTATTGGATATATTTTTGAATCATCATAATATTGCTTTGCAACTGACCATAAAGTATCATTTTGTTGAATTTTATGAAAATAATGACCTTGTACAATTTTTGGATGAACAGGGCAAATTTTAAAAGCAAATATAAGTTTAATATATGCGTTTTTATAATCTTTTTGCATATATGAACTTAATGCTGATTTATGTAATTTTTCAGCAAGTCTATAAAATCTTTTGTTTAATTCCTTAATAATATACCTTGGAATTTCTTCTTGTTTTTTAGCCAGCATATACTGTGCATAAGCATCAATAAGCTTATTTTCTCTTTCATAAATGATCCCTTTTTCTAAATACAAATGTGCTATATTTTGATCTATAATTTGAGGCTGCTGACAGGCTGAAATAAATAAACAAAGGATTACGAATATGTGTAATTGAATTTTTATCATAAAAATATGCCTTATTGAGATAATATTCTTTTATAATCCAACTTTGTTTTTTCCAAACATATGAAGTGTATGTCCATATCTGGCCGTGTCAGTCCATACAAAATTCGAAAAACAAACAATGTTTTTAACCAATCACGAGAAGT
>Ga0272440_1001567_pt1 | contig 18606 bp, 13 predicted proteins | sample SSMMMBAug17_FD_192440 | JGI IMG/M metagenome (GOLD analysis project Ga0272440, IMG submission 192440) | Marine sediment archaeal communities from Little Sippewissett salt marsh, Falmouth, MA, United States - SSM-MMB-Aug17 | ecosystem: Environmental > Aquatic > Marine > Wetlands > Sediment ...
ATCAGTTCGCGGTGCAATCAGCATTTTAATCTATCTGGTTCTGGTTCCTCTTTTAGTGTTTTTCTTTTTAAAAGATAAACAGAAATTGATTCTATGGTTTACAGGCTTATTGCCAGAAGAAAGTGAGCTGGCCTACCGTGTATGGTATGAAGTCAACATTCAGACAGGCAATTATATTCGGGGCAAAATTTATGAAATATGTATCGTTTGGGGAGTAACTTACATTACATTTATATTGTTCGGACTCCAATTTTCAATGCTTTTGGCTTTTTTTGTGGGTCTTTCAGTTATTGTACCTTATATTGGTGCAACAGTCATGTTTGTTCCTGTTGCATTGATTGCATATTTTCAGTGGGGATGGTCATCTGACTTTGCATATGTTATGCTGGCATTATCAATTATCCAACTTCTTGATGGTAACTTGCTTGTGCCTTTATTGTTATCAGAGGTGGTAAATCTTCATCCTGTAGCAATTATTGTGGCTGTTTTGGTTTTTGGCGGATTATTTGGCATTGTCGGTTTGTTTTTTGCTATTCCACTGGCGACACTTGTACATTCGATTATGAAAGCGTGGACAAGTCACCAAATTAAAGAAAAAATTTGAAATCCCAATCCAGATAAAAAGTCAAAGTGAACTAAAAACTGTTTTAGTTCATGCAGGATAGAAAACGAACTAAAACAACTGTTGTGGGCACTCTCATTTCATATATCTCAAAATTATGTTTTCTATCTGGTTTGATTGTTTTATCTCTTTGATAATTGTGTCAAATTTATTTTTGAAATCATACAGATACTTGAAATTTTTATTCACTCTCGTAAATCCCAGGTGTCCATAGTTTACATTTGTAACAGTGCCGCGTTTAATTGTTGGATATTTGCTTATATCTATCAAACGATCATTCAGATAAAAATCAATCCGGCCTGTTTCGAGTTTTTTTAGGTTATGATCATTGCTTTTAGCTTCCTGAATAACTATCTTTTTTGCTTTACATGCTTCTCCAAAAGCATGACCACCCAAAGCATGAGGACTGAAGCCATTATTTAGACCAATTTGAAAGCCCAAAAAATCCTGAGGCCATTTTGTTTTTTCTTTTAGCTTTTCAACAGTTCCAAAAACGACAATTTGTTCTTCTAGTATTGGCTCAGATAACATCATCCATGGGCGTCTCTTTTCAACCTGGTAAGGCGGAAACAATGCCAGACATTCTCCCCTTTTTATGCATGAAAGGCCGCGTTTCCATGGTGTCATTTTAATGATAACTTTATATTCTGGCATTTTTGAAAATGTCAGTTTCAGAACATCTACATATATACCCTTTGCCTGACCATTTTCTAAATATGAATATGGCGGGTAATTGTCATCACCATAAATCGTTACATTCTGTTTTGCAAAAATAACATCATATCCCAGAGAATTAATGATTAAAATGATTAATACCCATTTTATTTTCATATATCACTCCTCTTGATTGGTATTTATTCGTTTTGTCAAGCCTATGTCCCAAAACGAGAAATTACAAACTAAGCCCACGATCATGCGCCATTTTCATATAAGTTTCAACAGTATTTTTTGGAGGGACATAAACATCACTTGCTTCTTTTTGTTTTAATATTATGGCCTGTGTTGGGCAATCTGTAATACACACCCCACAACCAATACACCTGTCCGGATTGACCCAGGCAACATCTTCAATTGAAATGGCATCCATATGGCATCTATCAGCACAATTACCACAAGCTACGCATTCGTCTTCAATCACTTGAGCGAAAAAATTGGAATGAATATGCATCGCTGGTTTTTCCATTTTTTTCACATTTTTTAATATTTGACAGCAGCATCCGCAGCACATACAAATATTGGTTGGTTTTTGCGCATTTCCTGGTTGAAGTACCAGTCCGGCTTTTCGTCCTTTATCCAAGATATCCAGGGCTTCTTCAACAGTGATTGAACGACCTAAATTATTTTTTTCGTAATAATAAGCGCCTGTACCAAAGGAAAGGCAAACTTCACCCGGGTAATCACATTTCTCACCAATAAATTCATGCTCTTTACGGCATATGCATTCCTGAACCACAATTTTGCTTTGTTTTTTGATAATTGCTTCTGCATCCTCATAAGAAGATATCGCCATTTCTGGAATAATTTCTTTTGATATCGGAACAACCCTTAAATGCTTGGTTTCATTTTTCATCCACACTTTTTCAGCAATATGTGGTAGGTATTCATTGACATCCTTTACCAAATCTTCATCAAGATCATTCAGATGATATTCCCAAATACCAACCACAAACATAGCGGCTGAATAGAGATCGTTTCCATTTTTTGACCGTCTAAAGATCAATCCTTTGCGTGCCATTACAGCGAGTTTTGATGAAAGTTCTATCTCATCAATACCCACTCGGGCTGCAATTGATTCAACCTCTTCAGGCAGCATTTTAAGATGAATAGCAAGTTCGGCTTCTTCCTGGGTAAACAGTCGTTGAAGAATACGATATTCAACACCATTCTCTGTTTCCGGAAAGCCTCCAGGCAGATTATTTAAGTGTTTTGCTAATTCTTTGTATGCATTATTCATTGTTAGTTCTCCATTTTTATATTTTCTGATTATTATCGTTCAACTTTGGTTTTTCCAAGTGCGAGTTGTGTGGGTCCCTGTTAGTCGTGTGGGTTCGTGTTCGTCAGTGATAGTCCCTCTTAATTGGAAAAAACAAAGTTGCACGATAATAATACCCTAAATCAGTGATGCATTATCATTTTTATATATAATACAAAAGGTATATTTTTTTAAAGAAAAATTATGACAATTTCGAATCAGCATGCCAGCCAAGGTATTTCAATATATTGCCACAATAAAAAGAACAAATTTTTTCTTGTTTTTTTTTAATATTGTAGTACCATGACAATTATTGATCATTGAAAATACAGTTTCATTTCTTTTTAATAACTGAAATTGATTATATGAAAGGAGTTCTCTCATGTTAAAACGTTCTCTTCTTTTAAAGTTAATAATAGTCAGCATTCTCATTGGGGTACTACCGGTTTTGTTTATCGGCAGTTTCAGCATTTACAAGTTTGATTCATTTGCCAAACAAACCATTCTTAAAAGTTATCAGGGACTTGAAGCTCAGGCCTATGCCAATATTCAAATTGGCCTGGAAGCTGAACGACAACGGGTTGCCCCCCTGATATCCTCATCAATAACATTGACACGTCGTCTGGCAAATTCAGCCAATTTGCCTTTATATCTTGAATCGCAACCCAGAGCCACAGAACGTGCAACCAGAGAAGCCAGACAGGTTGTTCAAGGCTTATTGGAAAGTTGCCATATTCAGTATCAAATGCTTAAGGATAAGTTAACCCTTGGATTGTATAGTGCTGAATATATTTTTCAAAATATTGGCAAGTATTACATATCTCCCAGTGAAGTTATGACCTGGAATGCAGAAAACCAGCTGACCGGTGAAATCAAGACTGTACAATTGCCTGTTGTACACATTGGTATAGAAAAAATTGAAAAAGTTTTCTCCTATTCTGACCGCTTTGTGCCAATTGTAGATGATGTTCAGGAAATGACTGGTGTTCATTGCTCGATTTTTCAGGTCATGAATGATGATTGCGATTTGCTTCGCATTGCAACGAACGTTCAAAATGACAAATCAAAAAGAGCGATTGAAACATTCATTCCTGCAATTAATCCCAATGGCCAACCCAATGCAATCGTTCAAAGCATTAAAAATGGTATCTCTTATCGTGGTATTTCCAATGAATACCACCTGCGATATATCTCGATTTATCAGCCTATTTTCAATGATTCTGGTAAATTGCTAGGTGCATTTTTTGTTGGGGTACCCGAAAAAAATGAAACCCTTTATTCTGCCATTGAGAAAACAAAAATTGGCAAAAATGGATATGCCTTTGTCATGAATTTCAAAGGTGATATTCTGGTGCATCCGGATAAAGCAAGCGTAAACAAGAATATTATCCATGATCTCCAACTAAATCCATTTAAACAAATTCTGGACAGCCCCTATTCCAAAGGTGTGAAAACATTTTTTTACGAAATGGATGGCTATCGCATGTATACAGCCTATGCATACTATCCGCACCGAGACTGGATTATCTGTTTGAATGGATTCCTTGATGAAATTGTTCAAGAGGAAATTGACCGATCAACAGAATTACTTCAAAATGAAATCTACAATGCATATGTATCATCAAAGGTGACGCTTGAACAGCAGACCTTTTATACCATCAATCAGATTTGCTTTATGAATACAAAAGGAGAAAAAATATTAAGTCTTCGCAATGGCAGGTTTGAAAACGAATCCAAAACCTATCAATCAAATTGGATTCGCGAAGGATTAAAAACGAAAAAAGGAACTGTCAGTCATCCGGGAATTTTTGAATCGGATGATCAATCTGTTATCGAAATGATTCTATATTCACCCATCTATATTGAAAGTAAATGTCAAGGTTTGATATCCCTCCATTTAGATTGGGATGTTATTGGCAAAGTTATTTCCGATTATCAGTATGGTCAAACAGGCTTTTCTTTTTTGATTGATGATCAAGGGATCGTGGTGAGTCATCCCAACTATTCAATCTTAGACCCGGTGGATTTTAGTGATATTAAATATGGAAAATTGTCAGCCATTGTGAAAGATCACATGTTAAAAGGTAAAAGTGGACAGGACCGCTATTCCTTTAAAAACAAAGATCACTTGATTAATTACTTACCATTTCAAATTGCCGATCGACAATACACGCTTTCAGCGACAGTACCGGTTGATGAATTCTTATTTGTGGCCAATAAAATACGAAAAAATGCTGAAAATGAATTTGGATTGATATTACGAATTATCATTTTTTTTATATTGTTTTGTGTTGCATTCGCTGCAGGCTTTGGCATTTTTCTGAGTCGATGGTTGACCCGTCCAATAGATCAGGTTGTTTTGTTTGCCCAACAAGTATCGCATGGGGATTTATCCAAAACCCTCAAGCAAAAATCCAGTGATGAAATTGGCAAGCTCCTATCGGCAATTAATGCAATGGTCGTGTCATTTCGGAAAATCGTTTCAGATGTTAAGACAAAAGGATTTCGCCTGGCGCAATCATCTGAAGATATGGTTCGAATTGCTGGCCAATTATCAGGTAACTCCGAAAAAATGAGTCAACAGGCGGACTCTGTAGCCGGAACATCAAGACAAATGTCCAATAGTATTGATTCTATCGCATCCAGTATGGAAGATATCAGCCATCGCATTAACAATGTCAGTAATACAACCGAGCAGGTATCAACAAACGTCAACTCCATTGCTCTTTCAGTAGATAATATGTCAAAATCCATGTCCAATATTGAAGAAAATGCACGTCTTGGCTCCAGTATTGCGGCTGAAGCTTTATCTAAAGCAAACACCGCTGAAAATGCAATGAACTTGCTCAAAAGTTCTGCTGATGAAATTGGTGGGGTTACTGATGTTATCAAGCGATTGGCATATAAAACGAATCTTCTTGCCTTGAACGCTTCAATTGAGGCTGCTGCAGCCGGTGATTCAGGACGAGAATTTGCGGTTGTTGCTGAAGCCATTCAAAGTTTTGCAATTCAGAGCAATCAGGCGGCTGAAGATATTGCCATGCGGATTTTAAGTGTTCAAACCAATACTGAAGATGCCATTCAGGTCATTCTTGATATTTCAAAAATTATAGACAACATGAACAATGCGGCTGAAACCATATTATCGGCTGTTGAAGAACAAGCGCGGGCAGCTGGTAATCTGTCCCATAATGCCAATGAAGCAGATTCTCGTTCAAGGGCAATTTCTGATGCCATGATTGAACTGGCTCAGGCTGCGAATAATGTTTCTGTTCATATTGCTGAAATAGCCAGGGGGGCGAAAAATGTGAGTGAAAATAATCATTTGGTGAGTGAAGCCGCTGCAGACAGTAATCAAGAAATTCAACGAGTGAATACATCTGCCAATGAACTGGACAGGCTGGCAACAGAATTGCACGTACTGGTTCATGCATATGAAACATCATAAAAGGAGACAGTATGATCATAAGCAGGTCGCCGCGTTTTTATCTATTATTAATTGTGTTGATTGCAACGGATACATATGCTTTGACTTATGAAAATATCCATATACACGGATTTATATCCCAGGGCTATATGGTTTCGGATCGAAATAATTATCTGGCTGACACAAGTACAGGAACGTTAGAATTCAACGATGCGGCAATTAATATTTCAAAGCAGTTCTTTCCCACTTTTCACATTGGGTGTCAGCTCTATACCCGTGATATTGGCGATGTTGGTAATCATAAAGTTGAAATAGACTGGGCTTTTGCAGACTATAGAATGACAGATCTCATTGGTTTTAGACTGGGAAAAATAAAAATCCCCCATGGATTGTATAACGAAACACGCGATATTGACATGCTTCGTACATATATTTTTTTACCACCAGTGTATTATGATATTTCTCGCAGTACCATTAATGCAATGAATGGAATTGATATTTATGGCAATTATCAATTTGAATCCCTCGGTAATATTGAATATCAAATATTAAATGGTGTAAAACGTATTGAATCAGATAGTGGTTGGAGTCGTTATATGGAACGTCGCGGTATGAATATCACAAACTTTGAAACTGATTTTGTGCAATGTGCAAAATTAACATGGTATCCTGCCATTGATGGCTTGCGAATGGGTGTATCAGGAATATTTTTCGATATGAATGCAGATGCTGAAATAAACGTGCTCCCTTTGCCACCACAATATAGAATACCTGGACCTGATTTGAAATATAATCTTAGCAATTTCAGTGTGATGGTCAACTATCTTGAATATACCCTACAAGAAATAATATTTGCTGCTGAATATATGACTTTCCGTGGAGATCTGGTGATAAAAACAATGGCCCCTGACCTCAGCCCCATTGTTTCTGAAATTCCAATCAAGACAGATGCCTTTTACCTGAGTATGACATATCGCCTGACAGATTTTTTTGAAATGGGGGGGTATTATGCTTTTTTTTGGCCGGATTCATCAGATCAAAATGGAAAAACCTTATCACCAAATTATCTGGGATGGCACAAGGAAGCTGCCCTTTGCTTTCGCTTTGATATTTCCGATTATTTAACGCTCAAAACAGAAACGCATCTGATGGATGGCGGTGCATTGATGATGCCTCAAGATAATCCTGAAGGCGTTGAACAAAGGACTGCATTGTTTTTGCTAAAACTATCATTCAGTTTTTAGCAAACAGGAGGATTTTATTTCATGATTATTTGCGTGTTTCGTTTTTATTTTATCTTGTTCATATTAAACATTGCTTGTCGGATTGTTTTCTTTTCTTCCTGCGCGCATGCGATTGATGTTAAAGTTATTGTTCATCCTGATATTCAGGAATCAATATCTTTGAATGATATTCGCAATATTTTTTTGGGTAAAAAAACCCAATGGGATAATAAGCAACGCATTCGTTTTGTCTTATTTACAGAAAAAAACACGTATCAAACATTTATCACAAATTATGTTCAAAAAACACTGTATCAATATCGAAACTATTGGCGAAAAAAGGTATTTACAGGAACTGGCATGATGCCAATCATGTTTAGCAAAAGCGCTCAATGCATTGATTTTGTTAACCGAACAAAAGGAGCCATCAGCTTTATTCCATCAAACTGCGTTGTTTCTGATAGTGTCAGAGAGGTTCAATTACACTAGCAATAACATATTGACAAACTTTCACATTTATTTAATCTTGTTTTTGTATTTTCGTGTGTTATCATACGAAAAAAAAACAGGTAATGTGAATGAATGAAAAAAAGAAATAAGAATATTTTTTCAGGCATATTCCTTCAGTTTATACTGTTAATATGCACAAATGCCATTGCAACATCAAACCCACAAACTGTCACCATTCAACTTAAATGGTTTCACCAATTCCAGTTTGCCGGTTATTATGCGGCTCTGGAAAAAGGATTCTATGCCAAAGAAGGACTGAATGTTGTTTTAAAGGAACGAGATCCCAATAAGGGAAATATTCAGTCTGTGCTTGATGGTGATGCCGAGTATGGAGTTGCTGATGCAGGACTTATCCTGACGCGCCTGCGTGGTTATCCTGTCGTTTTGCTAAAACAAATATTTCAGCACTCTCCCCTTGTATTTCTTACATTGAAGCAATCTGGTATTACCACACCCTACGATCTAATCAACAAGACAGTAATGATTGATTCAAAGAACAACAGTGATGCGCCGCTTGTCGCCATGTTGCTTCAGACCATTGGCGATCTGGATGACATCAAGACAGTCCAGCAATCATTCAGATTAGATGATTTGATTTCTGGTCAGGTGGATGCACTTTCCATCTATATTACAAATGAACCCTTCACATTAAAACAACGTGGCATTGAATACAGTATCATCAATCCAAAAAGCTATGGGATTGATTTTTATGGTGATAATTTTTTTACCACTGAATCGGAAATTGCAAATTTTCCTGAGCGTATAAAAAGAATTATTCGGGCAACCCTGAAAGGATGGCAGTATGCCCTTGACAATCCAGATGAAATCATTGATTTGATCATTCGAAAATACAAGCCAAAACTAAATCGTGAAAAGTTGGCTTATGAAGCCCGATTAACTAGCCTTATGGTGCTATCTGATGTTGAACCGCTCGGTTTTGTAACGCGGGACAGGTATAAGCAAATCGTTGAGACCTATGTGAAAGCTGGTATTACGAAATCTAATCAGGATTGGGATGGTTTCTTATTTCAGAACCCGGACAACAGATTTAATGGACAGTTGCTGAACACGCTCAGCCATACAGAAATAAAATGGTTGGCCGAACACCCAACAATTGATGTTGGTATCATAAATGCCTGGCCACCTTTTGGTTTTCTTGATCAGGACGGGCTGTTAAATGGTATCGGAGTGAATTTGATTAACTTACTCAACAAAAGACTCGCAAATGTTCTTGTCGCAAAGCCAGGTGATTGGTCAGTCATTTATAATGCAGTTAAACATAAACAACTCGCGGCGGCATGAAAAATCGTTTCAAAAAGAGTATATTATCCCTGAAACTCTAACCCGGTTAAAGGTCCTTGTTGTTGATGATAACAGTACTTTCTGTTTAACCATGAAAAGATATCTGGAAGAGTTTGGATTCACTGTTCAAACCATAAATTCTGGAGTTAAAGCAATTCAGTTAATTGAAAATTCTATTGAAAATAAAAAACATCCATTTGATCTCATGTTTATAGACTGGCAAATGCCACAACTAAATGGCATTGATACTTTTAAAAAACTTCATAAGCAGTTTAAGCAGGAAAAAATCCCCAAAATTATCCTTGTCACTGGATTTGGTCGGGAAGATGTGATGAAGCAAGCCAAAGATATCCCATTGGATGGTTTTCTTTTAAAACCAGTGACCCAATCATTGCTTATTAATTCTGTTATGGAAGTTTTTGATCAGGATATTGACCGGGAAAGCAGACATAACTTACTTGAATCTTTAATTCCAGAAGGTTTTGATTCCATTCGCGGTGCAAAAATTCTTGTGGTGGAAGATAATGCGGTCAATCAGCAGGTGGTCACTGAAATTTTGGAGGGAGAAGGTTTTTTTGTATCAATTGCCAGTAATGGTAAAATCGCACTGGAAAAAATCCAGGAAGCGACCCAAAACCAAATGTTTGATGTCATTCTGATGGATCTTCAAATGCCAGTCATGGATGGTTATATGGCTGCTAAAGAAATTCGTCAGAAAAATTATCTCAGTGATTTACCCATCATTGCTATAACAGCTGATGCCATGAGTGGTATTCAAGAAAAAACAGCTATTTTTGGCATGGATGACTATATCACAAAGCCCATTGATCCTCGTGAACTGTTCGAAACTTTGCTCAAGTGGATTAAGCCTGGTAAAAGGATTCTGCCTGATGGATTTGAGCAACTGAAAAAAGAAGCGCTTCAGTCTGATGAACCCCTTCCGGATTTGCCGGGTATTGATGTTCAAAATGGTGTTTTACGAATTGGTGGAAGTGTTCGTCGATATAAAGAAATGTTAGCAAAATTTGTTGAAAATCAGAGCAATGTTGATGAAAAAATACAGCAAGCGATTGATTCCGGCAATAATGAAACTTCCCTGCGATTAGCGCACACATTAAAGGGGGTATCTGCCAATGTTGGTGCGATTGATTTGCATGCACTTGCAAAAAGAGTGGAGTCATGCCTGGAAGATAAAAATGCCAGTCAGATAAATACAGCCCTCAAAGAATTGACAATTTTACTTCGCCATACCTTTCAGGTGATTAGATCTGTTATTGATGCAACAGATCACCCGATCCAGACAGAAAATGTTGAGATCGACCCCAACGATCTTGCACAGCGTATTAAAAAGATTCAACAATGTCTTGTGGACTGGGATATGGATGCTCAATCTGTTCTGGATGACATTTGTCAATTCGTTTCAGGAAGCGCGTATGCAGACAGTTTTGATCATGTTTCCAGGTATGTGAAAGATTACGACTATGAAAAAGCACTTGCAGAACTAAATAAAATCATTCAAGATAATGATATCTTAATTTAATTTAGGAGGAAAAATATGAACTCCGAAAAACAAAAAATACTAATTGTGGATGATACCCCTGAAAATCTGGATATTCTCCAGGGGCTTTTACAAAATGAATACAAACTATTTGCTGCCACAGCAGGCAAAATAGCGCTTCAAATCGCCAAAAAGCAGATACCGGATTTGATTTTATTAGACATCATGATGCCAGGAATGGATGGTTATGAAGTTTGCAGACGACTCAAGGCTGATGAAAGTACCAAAGTCATACCCATCATTTTCATTACAGCAAAAGTTAAAACTGATGATGAAATTAAGGGCTTCGAAGCTGGTGGTGTGGACTATATCACCAAACCATTCAGTCCCCCTGCTGTGCTTGCCAGGGTAAAAGCGCATCTGGCTCTGAAGCGTGAAAAATCGCTATTAATCAAGATTATGCAGTTAAAAGAGGATGTGGAACGAATCACCCGACATGATCTTAAAAATCCGCTCACTGTTGTTATTAATTATCCCAAGATAATCGCAAAGGATAATTTAACAGAAAAACAGATCGAGCAACTCGAAAAGATTAGTACAGCCGGAATTAAACTCCTTCATATGATTGACCTTTCTCTTGGTTTATATAAAATGGAACAAGGAACTTATCCCTTCAAACCAGAACCTGTAGATATTCTGCAAATTATCAATGATATTCTTCATGAAAAACGACATTACATACAATCCAAACATGCAACGATTTCTATTACCATAAATGGCAAGCCAGTTTCTGATGAAAGTTGTTTTATAATCCCAGGAGAAGAGTTACTATACTATTCCCTGCTTGCCAATTTATTTAAAAACGCACTTGAAGCCACACCAAAATATCAAACAATAAAAATTACACTGGCAGATGCAGATGATTATTCCATTTCGATTCACAATCATGGCGCTGTTCCAGATGGCATGCGAGAAACTTTTTTTGAAAAATACACAACATCTGGTAAACAAGGCGGAACAGGTCTTGGAACTTATTCTGCAAAACTGATAACAGAAACCCAGGGAGGTTCAATTACGATGGAATCTTCTGAAGAAACCGGGACACTCATTCAATTGTCTTTTCCTAAATAAATCAGATTATCTTTAATATCAATGATCTTCGTTTGCGGTTTAAGTTCTGTAGAGACAATGCATGCCTTGTCTCTACGATCATTAACCGCAAAACGTACAATTAAAAAAAATAGGGGGAGGTTATTTTCCAAGATTTCCTAAGGATTCAATTCGTTGAATATCCTCAGGTATATCAACCTCAGGAGAATCAAATGGCGTAACAACCACACGAAGAGGAATACCATTTTCCAGTACCCGCAACTGTTCCAGTTTTTCGATATTTTCGAGAATGCCCTGTGAAAATTGATTAAATGTATCTAAGAAACGACGTCGATAGGCATACACACCAAGATGTTTATACATGTCTTCAGCAGGTTTATCCCGCCCAAATGGAATGGGAGCACGTGAAAAATATAAGGCATTGCCATTTTTATCAAACACAACTTTTACATCCTTGGGGTTTATTTTTTCTCGGGGATCGACAATACGAAAAGCCAGGGTCGTCATATCCAATTGATCATCTTTCTCAAAGGGTGAGATAACTTGATCCAGGCTACGAGGATCAATTAATGGCTGATCTCCCTGAACATTTATAACAATATCATCTCTATCCAATTCCAATAAGTTAGCAGCTTCTGCAAGACGATCTGTACCCGAGTGATGAACCGTGTCTGTCATAATCACTTTACCCCCAAACGCTTCAACAGCTTTTTGGATACGTTGATCATCTGTTGCTACAACAGTCAAATCCGAAGCTGTGGAACGTACAGACCGTTCATATACATGTTGTATCATGGGTTTACCATGGATTGATGCCAGAGGCTTGCCTTCAAATCGACTGGATTGGTATCTAGCCGGAATAATTGTTGCTATTTTCATTATTTTATCCTGTTTTTTGTTTTTTTCTTCTTTGTTTTTTCGTTATTGCAAGATGAGTCTCAATTGTTTTAATATCAAGACTTTTTAAACGATCTTCAGGTTTATACTGCTTAAAAACATTTTCAGGGCTTAACCCACGTAGACGATCTTCAGGGTTTAACCCACGTAAGCGATCTTCAGGTTTATACTGTTTAACCCCCGTAATCGGTCTTCTGGTCTATATTGCTTAAAAACTTCATCAGGCTTAAACAAAGAAAGGAAGGTCGCATTTTCTTTATCGTTTAACCTAGAAGTATCATCTAATACTTTTTGTCTTATTTGTTTCATGGTTATTTCTCCTGTATCATTCCAAAAATTTAATATTTTAATAAAAATGATGAGTAACTCTTAGCTGAACTTTTTCAAATTCAGTGAAATCAAATTTTTTAAAACAGAAATTTTCTGTGTATTCTTACTTGAAAACAGTTTGATCCATAGATTGTATTGTGCACAAGACAAATCATTCAAGGATATCAATTTTATGGGCGCCAACAGTACATTTTTCGAACAATAGACTCCTTTTTGCAAATTTGGAACTTATTTTCGAACTCTCTCTAATCTTATAGCACAAATTAATTATTATTGTAAATGTTCTGATGTTCTGATTATACGAAAATTAGTTCATCTTTTTAAATGACCTGAATCCAAATTAATTGTCCAACTTTCTGGAATGCGCCTACGACTTGTCTGTTATTCATTATTATGGTAAGAATAATCTTTAGAAATAGGAATATAAATCCATGAACCCAGTCGCAAAAAAGCTATGTCAAATGAGTATCAAAGGATTGGCCGCTGATCCAACTCAATTTAAAGAACAGACGGCATATACCCGACAATTACTTCAGTTGTTAAACTGGAAACAACAATATCAAAAATTGCCAATAATTGTTGTGTTGATGGGTGGAACCGGTACGGGGAAATCTACACTTTTTAATGCACTGATTCAGAGAAAAGTCAGTGCCGAAAGTGTGCGGCGTCCTACTACAGGCGGTGGTATTGCATATGTTCATACAGAATTTACCCCTTCTTTTCAGGATACTGATTTTCCATTTTTTACAAACAATCATTCAGGTAACGCATTCCCCATTTCTGGTAAAAACAGTTATATATCAATTGTATCTCATCATCAAAAGGACCTATCACATATTTTTATTGATTCACCAGATGTAGACAGTGTTTGTATTGAAAATAAAAACCATGCCCACAATCTTCTATTACTCGCAGATATCATTCTTTTTGTGACCTCATGTGAAAAATATGCCGACCAGGAACCCTTGGAAATAATCTATCAGGCTCGAAAAATTGGAAAAAAATTAATGATTGTACTGAATAAAAGTGATGATATTCAACTGTCTCAAACAATTCAAAATCATTTTTTCACAATTGCTGGGGAAAAAGTGCCCTTTTACTCAATTTGTCGCCAAAACACAACAAACACATCTGATTTTCACAAAACAGTGATATCTATTCGTCAATCTCTTGATATTAGTAATCATAAATATAAAATAAAAAAGCATGATATCCTTGTGCTTTCAAACCATTACAATAATTGGCTGAAAGCAATACAAGAAACATTTGATAATGAATTGGCAGCCTCAAAAAAAATTGAAAAAATACTCACTGATGCATCACAAACAGCCAGAGATTTGCTTGTTCAATCACCGGCTGCATTTGACAGGGCTTATTTTGACAGGTGTATCAAGCCGCATATCAAAGAGTTCTATGTGCGACACGATCTCCTTGCACCTGTTCGCCAATGGGTAATAGATTTGATTAAAAAGCCGTTTTATCTGGTCAATCCTAAAAAAACAAAACTCAGTAAAGAAATACTGCCTCCTGAGATGGATCTTACCCCGCTTTTATCTGCATTGTCTGAATACCAAATGTACGTTAAAAGACATGTCACATCAAAAATATTTATTCAAAGTATTGACAAACAGTCTCCATCCTTGGATGAAAAAACAGTTAATGAATTATTTAATGACAAAATGAAAGCCATTAACCAATGGCTCACCGGTCAATTTGAACATTTAAACCAGGGAATTCCGCTTCCAAAGCGAATTGGCATGCATGCCCTTTCCTTGATATGGGGAAGTGCCATTCTTGGCATTGAAACAGTATCAGGCGGTGGTCTGACTCCCATCGAATTGGCAATAGATTCACTCCTCGCGCCATATATTACAGCAGGCACAACAGAATTGTTTGTTGTCAATGAATTAAAAAAAATTGTTTATCATTTGAGAAATCAATATATTAAAGCGCTTTATACAATTATTGACCATCAGCATCGAAATTATCTTGATATTCTTGAACAATTGCAACCTGATACCATCCACAAGAATGGTTTGATTTTTTTATAATCCACAAAAATACCGCTTGACATACATCATAATAGGATATAAATAAAAATTTTTTATCAATGCAATTATAAAAGGTTTTATAATGATTCCAAGACGTTCTATTCTTTCAGTGCCAGGTCATAAAAAAAAAATGCACCAGAAAGCAGCACAAAGCGAGGCAGACGTTGTCATGTTAGATCTGGAAGACAGCGTTCCATTGGATTCCAAAGATTGTGCACGAAGTGTCATTGTTGATTCTCTTGCGCATTTGGATTGGGGAAATAAAACTGTCAGTGTTCGGATAAATGGCTTGGGAACACCTTTTGCTTATAAAGATATTCTTGCAGTTGTTGCGTTAAAGGCAGCATCTTTCAAAACGCTCGTTATTCCAAAAGTCAATGATATTGCCGACATTCATTTTGTGGCACGATTCCTGGACGGCATTGAAATGGAGCATTCAAAAGATGTGCCTGTTCAAATTGAAGCTTCAATCGAAACAGCAAAGGGATTATCAAATATCAACCAGATAGCAAAATCGAGTGAACGATTGATATCACTGGTATTTGGTATTGCAGACTATACAGCATCCATTGGTGCGCGATTGGTTTCTTTGTCCGGTCATGGCGATGATGACAGTGCCGTGTATCCTGGACATCGATGGCATTTCGCGCTCAGTCGTATTGTCATGGCTGCTAAAGCGAACAATTTGTTGGCAATTGATGCCCCATTTGGAAATTTTAAAGATATAAAAGGTCTGGAACAATCAGCATCAATGGCTCGTGCCCTTGGATGCGATGGTAAATGGGCAATACACCCGGCGCAGCTATCTTTAATTAATGAATGTTTTTCGCCTTTGCCAGATGATATTGAAAAAGCCACAACAATTTTGAATGCCTGCCAAAAAAATAATCAGAATGAGGTTATTGCCATTGATGGGCATATGATTGATCAGGCGTCAATTCGTTTGGCAAAACAAACATATGAAATGGCAAATTGCCTGGGGATTGTTCAAAATAAAAAAATGATTGACATCATCTGATGTCAATGGTAATTTTTATGTATTTAATATTTTTCAGTTTGGGAATTTGATTTCAGAATAGGGTAAATCATTTGAATAGAATATTAAGTAGCCGCGCTACGATCAAAATGTAGTCACTTTACTAATCGTAAAAAGGCCTTATTTTGAATAAAGGTATTTATTAACAACTATTACACTAAACAAAGGGGATGCAGATTATGAAAACGTGGAAACGTTCTCTCAGATCAATATATGTTTGTATTGGTTTGATCGTTGGTCTTATGTTATCAACACATTCAATTTTTGCAGAGGGAAACATTCATTATGGGCGTTTGAATGTCAAGCCAAAAATAAGTTCATCGCTTTCACATGAAAGTAATGTTTTTTCAGAAGATAAAGACGAAATTGAGGATACGATTTTTACATTAAAACCTTCCATTATGCTTGATTACCTGGATAATCGTCCAGGCAATTATTTCCAAACCGGTTATGAACTGGAGTTGGCATCATACTTTAAGCAAAATAACAACAACTACCAGAAACACCAGCCTTATCTAAAATTCGGAGTTCAAATGCCATCTGGGTTTCTTACTCGTTTTAGTGAACAATTCATGAAAACTGCTGATCCATATGGTTCAAGAAATAGTTATGGAAGAGGAAGAAAGACTGCACGGTCTGAAAATACAATTGACATTACATTTGGGCAATTTTTTACAGATCGTTTATCTGTAGAAACAATGTATCAGGTTTATGCATTAAGATATCGAGATGCCCGCGATCAACATCAGGATAGAACAGATAATATCATTACTTTAGGAATGTATATGCTGTTAACGCAGACTAGAAAAACATCTTTACTGGCAGAGTACAAATATACGAATGGCACTTATGATCGTCAGGATTCATCAACATCAGAAGACCATAATATAAATACTTTTTTGGTAGGTCTTCGTTTTGAGCCAGGTGGTAAGTTGATGGGTTCAGCAAAATTAGGATTTGAAGGCAAAAGTTTTGATAACCCCAAAGCTGTAATTAGTGGAAATGAATACTCATACGAAGATAATACCACCTGGGTTATTGAAACAAATGTGTTTTTTCAAATGTCTGAAATTTCAAACATTGGATTTCGGTTTATAAGAAGTATTGAAGGTTCCCCTGACAGAGATGCCGCTTCATATGTAGATACCAATATTGGATTTGACTTAAATCACAAGGTTCAGCATAAAGTATTCTTTAATTCAGGTCTAAACTGGGTTAACTCAGACTATCGTGATGAAAGAAATGGAATACCAAATAAGTATTTTAATCTATACTCAATATACTTGGGTTTTGAATATCATATGAAAGAATGGCTGAATGTTACAGGAAAATTTTCATATGAAACGAAGACAGCTAGCCATTCTAGATATTATAGTTCAGAGTATTCAGGAAATACTTTATTACTTGGAATGGATGCCAGTTTCTAAAAAAGATAAGGATTATACTATAACTGGCTTTAACATGAATGAAGCATCTGACATTAGTTCTTTTAACCAGGTAAGACTATAAAATTTAACGATACAAAAAGGGGATAAGTTCCCCTTTTTTTATTTTGACAAACCACAGGAACCGAATTATGCAAATATTTCAAAATATACGAATGGAGCGTACAAAACGTTTCTATATTTTGTTGATTTTTTTAATAATGACTGCCTGCGTATCTCAGACTGGACCAATCGTTACAGTCAGATCATCAGAAACAGATCTTTCAGAGGCTATTGCACCTGAATATAAGAAAAAAATTGATGAAATAAAACGTTCCAGCACACAAGCAAAAGACAGTCAACTGGACGAGGTGATTGAATCAACACATAATATGTCAGTTACAGATTATTTAAAGCTCCATCCAGAAACAATGAATCGGGATAAAGTAGATTATAAGGTGGGCGGCTATGATGTATTAAGCATAACTGTTTACGAAGAAGCGGACCTGTCGCGAGATCATGTTCGTGTCGCGGCTGATGGTTATATTACATTTCCGCTGGTGGGTCGTATTAAAGTAGAGAATTTGAACACATCTGAGATCGAACAACGTATATCCCAGAAGTTGATGGAAGGCCAATTTCTGTTTGATGCCCATGTTTCTGTAATGGTTGAAGAATATCGCAGCAAACAATATTTGATATTGGGATCTGTCAAAGCACCGGGTAAATATTACCTGCGCGAACAAGAGCGAATTTTAGATGCCATATCCCGGTCCAAAGGCATTGACTTTGAGCAGGGCGGCAAACAGGCTATGGTTGTAAGAACCGAACATCCCAACACTGAATATGAAAGAAAAATTGTGATTCGCATTGATCTTGAAGCCTTGTTGAGTGGCAGTGATCAGCAATCGAATATTCCCTTACAAGATAATGATGTCCTTTATTTTCCAAAGCCGGAATTCTTTTATATCATTGGACAGGTTAAAAATCCGGGTTCATTTCCTTATGTTCAGAAAAGAGTAACGCTTGTTGAAGCAATCAGCATGGCTGGTGGCTTTACAACGATTGCCGCTCGAAATCGGACACGAATTATTCGTGTGGAAAATGGTGTTGAAAAAATTATTGAGGTTAAAGTCGATGCCATTACCAATTCTGGAAAAAAGGGACAGGATGTTACCATTCAGCCTGAAGATGTTATCGTTGT
>Ga0272440_1001568_pt1 | contig 18578 bp, 14 predicted proteins | sample SSMMMBAug17_FD_192440 | JGI IMG/M metagenome (GOLD analysis project Ga0272440, IMG submission 192440) | Marine sediment archaeal communities from Little Sippewissett salt marsh, Falmouth, MA, United States - SSM-MMB-Aug17 | ecosystem: Environmental > Aquatic > Marine > Wetlands > Sediment ...
TTGATTTTGGGTCATGGCATACTCGAATTGGTTCTGATTATCGCACTAATTTCCGGTCTAGAACCATATGTCAAGAATAATACGTTTTTCTTTGTTGTTGGCATATCAGGTTCAATTATTCTTGTCTGGATGGCATATGGAATGTTTCGCGCTCTCCCGCAGCTTCATTTGGATTGGCAATCCACTGGACAGAATCAACAGGGAATTATGGTCATTGATGGTATTTTATTAAGTCTGGCCAATCCATATTGGAGCATCTGGTGGGCATCCATTGGATTGGGATATATTTTTCATGCCATGAAGTTTGGAATAAATGGTGTGATATGTTTTTTTGTGGGGCACATCCTTGCTGATCTGGCATGGTATGCCAGCATATCATTTGCAGTGAGCAAAGGCCGATCGCTATTAAATGACCGCCTTTATCGACAGATAATTGCTGTTTGCGCAACATTTTTAATGGGATTTGCCGGATATTTTTTATATTCTGCATTGAGTGTTTTTCAACACCTGTCATTCAGGAGCTAAAAAATGATTCACCTATCGAATAAAAAAACAATAGACAATCTCAGCCTTGAAGAAAAGGTGGGTCAATTGCTCATGGTGGGAATACCAGGGCACGCTCCGGATCCAATCATTGAACGTAGAATGACCCAACAAAAAATAGCCGCCTATATTTTGTTCCGAAAAAATACTCCCAATGTGTCAATAACTCAATCACTGACGCATCAGTTGCAAATCATGGCCGAAAAAGCAGGTATTGCTCCCTTGCTGATTGCAATGGATCAGGAGCATGGACGTGTTATTCGAATTGATAAGGGGATCACTCGTTTTCCGGCAGCATATGGTCTGGGTCGTATTGGTAATCCTGGATATGTTTTCAATGCCTGCAAGATTGCAGGACAAGAATTACGTGCTTTGGGGATTAATGTCAATTTTGCACCTGTTGCAGATATCAACACCAATCCAGAAAATCCAATAATCGGCACCCGAAGCTATGGTGAAAATCCTTTTAAAGTGGCCCAACTGGTAAAACAGGCCATACTCGGTTATCAGAGTGCTGGCATTATTTGTTCTGCCAAACATTTTCCAGGTCATGGCGATGTTGAAACTGACAGCCATCTGGCACTTCCTGTCAGCACAAAGACCATAAAAGATTTACATGAAACTGAGCTTAAACCATTTAAATCGGCAATTTCTGTCAAGGTTCCGGTCATCATGACTGCCCATATCATGTTTCCTCAAATAGATTCAGAATGGCCGGCCACGCTATCTCCCATATTATTGACCGGACTCCTTCGGAACGAATTGCAATACGATGGTGTTATTATCAGTGACGATTTAGAAATGAAAGCACTCAATCAATCTGGCCCAATCACTGATCTTTCTGTTAAAATGATCCTGGCAGGCTGTGATATGCTTATCATTTCACAGAATTTGACCTGTGATGTTTCGATTGATGCAATCTTTCAGGCGCTTCTGAATGCTGTTCAAAACAATATTATTTCCGAATCCAGACTCAATCAGTCTGTTGAAAGAATATTGAAACTAAAACAAAAGGTTCAACAAAAACTGTCCCCAGACATTATTAATCATCCGGACCATGCTGCGGTCAGTGAAAAAATGATGCGTGAAATATTTTTAGAAAACCCTCACAGTCGCCATTTCCCAGTTGACACGCAGCCTGAACGTCTGCTGATCATTTCTGACATTTCAGAGATATTAAACATTTGTCCAGGTATCAAAACAAATCGTTTATTGCTGACACCCGATCAATCCCTTAAAACATATCAATCAACGATAGCTGAAATGGATGAAATTTTTATTTTTCTAAGTCGGATATCCTATCTGCCTGCACTTGAATCTCTGCAATTTACAAAAAATCAAAACATTCGTTTTTTTTCATTGAATAATCCATACATTCAATCTAAAATTCAATTACCATTGACATCCTATATTAATCTTTACGCAGAATGTTTACCGCTTGCAACATTTAATGGCTTGATTTTTGCAAACTTTGACGCAAATAAATAGTAATCCAATTACGTCCTGAATTTCAGGGCGATAGGCGTTACAAAGGCTATTGACAATGGTATTTACTGCAAGCGGGAACAGTATTGGAGGTAGATTATGTTAGATTTATGGCCGACAGATATTATCAATCAGCGCTTAAGAGCTCCCATCACAATATTAAAAGAGCAAGCGATATTACTACAGCAGAAATCAAATGGTGTGATTAACGCACAAGTCAGGCGTATCAAGACTCAAGATCAACTGTCTGAAGAAAAAGGTCAATTTTTATATGAATTTATTGTTGTGGCACCGGTTTTACAAAGTTATGAGTATCGACTGTTTACCATCTCTCATGAAATTGAGCTTTATCCCATTACCCTAGAAACAGATCAAATCATTGCGCGTGAACTTGGAAATCCCAATAATGACCCCATTGTTGTCAAGTCTGAACCTGATTTTATCGAACAGCTTCGAAAAATATTTTGTAGCAAGAAAACCAAAAAAATTATTAACGCCATGCTGGCCCAAAGTGTTGAAATTGAAGAGCCCTGTGATATCATTCAAGTCGATTGATCCTTTGTTAATAGCCATTCGGATAATTAAAAAAAGGAGAAAAAAAATGCATCAAAAGATTCAATATCTGCTTATTATTGTTTTATGCTCAGGACTCATGGCTTGTGCACAGCTAAAGAAGGTACGCGAAATGCCGATTAATGATATAGATTTGTCACAAATTGAAGATGGCACCTATACCGGAGATTTCACATATGGATTGTTTGGTTATGATTTTACCTATATTGTTGAAACTGATATAGAATCTCATCAGATTACAGATATTCGCGTGATTAAGAATCGAGAAACAAATCATGCCAAAAAAGCAGAAAATGTGATTCCCAGGGTGATCGAAGCACAAAGCCCCAATGTTGATGCCCACACTGGGGCGACGACCACCAGTAAGGCATTACTGAAAGCCATTGAACGTTCCTTGATTTCAGGTATATCTACTGCTGAAAATCATCAATCACAACAGCCTGAGCCCCATACAACCGATGTGCAAACAGGCGCAAGCTATCAAGAATAAAAAAATATTTGACTTTCAAACTTGTTCAGACTATTTAAAGAATCTAAAGAAGAATTTTGGATGTATTTTTTATTTTTCGGAGTGTTTTCCACAATAGCGGTTCAAGAGTAATCAGCTTTTGTTGAATACACTCAACAGAAAGGAGGGGGGACAAATGCATTTTTTTAGTGGTCAATTAAACAAAATTTTTTATTCGGGTGTATGTGCAGTCATTTTGTTGATATGCTTTGTCATGATAACTCAGACTGATGTTTACGCTGTTTCACAGGATGATGCATCAATAAACGCCAAAGATATCCCCTTGTATAAAGTGCCAAATCAAGATGCTGAAATCAGACGTCGTGAAGGTGGTGATACAGGCGCAGGCAGTGCAGGAATGAGTCGTGGATTGAGTCGAGGGCTTAGTCGTGGTTTGAGCAGGGGATTGAGTCGCGGTTTAAGCAGAGGGTTAAGTCGTGGTTTGAGCAGAGGGTTAAGTCGTGGTTTAAGCAGAGGGTTAAGTCGTGGTTTAAGCAGAGGTTTGAGTCGTGGTTTAAGCAGAGGGTTGAGTCGTGGTTTAAGCAGAGGACTCAGCAGAGGACTCAGCAGAGGCGCAATCAGTGATGGTTTGAGCAATAAAGTGTTACTTGATCAATTGCATGATGCCAGTGAGGAAAAAAAAGAAGACGCACACGAGAAAAAAGAAGGTGGACACGGGGGGGGAGAAATTGATCCGGTTCATGGCGGACCGGCCACACCGGACCTGATGGCACCTTTGGCCAGCTTACAAACCGGATATACGACCAACCCACAGCCCACCTTATGGTGGTATATTTCAAGCGGTTATCAAAGCAAAGTGGAGCTGACAATTAATGAATATGGCGTTATTGAGCCTGCTTTGGAAACGCATATCATCGGCCCGCCTAAAGAAGGTATCAGTCGAATCGACTTAAAAGACCATGGCGTTACTTTAAAACCCAATGTTGAATATGAATGGTTCATCGTAATTGTGCCGCTGCCATCTGAAAGATCCGCTGACTTCTTGGGTAGTGCGACAATCATGTATATTCCACCGGATGAGGCATTCCAACAAAAAATTGATAATGCAACAAAGGAAGAGCTTGTTTTTGTTTATGCACAAGAAGGTTACTGGTATGATACCATTCATCATTTATGTGAACTTATTTCAAACAATCCAGATAACAAAATATATCGAAAACAACGTGTTGCCTTGATTGATCAGGTTCGATTGGGTAAGGTCAAAAACTATGACAAAAAAGCCATTGATGGCAAAGCCATTGAAAGCAAAAAACCCATTGAAAGTGTTCATTAGCATTTTGGAGAACCATTATGAAAACAAATAAACGTAACATATTCCAACGCTTGTTTGGTTTGTGTGCTACCCAAAAACCATCAGATAATCAATGCTGGACACTTAATGATGGAAAGCTTGAGATTGATATCAACCGGGCAAAAGAACTCAACGCGCCCGGCAGTGCAATCCGGTTGGAAGGTAACAACTTGCCAAATCGATTACTAATCTGTCATGGCACTGATGGCAAATATCATGCATTCATAAATAAATGCAAACATATGGGCCGCCGAATGGACCCAGTGCCTGAAACGCAAACAATACAATGTTGTAGTGTCGGTAAAACCACCTATGACTATAATGGGAAAGTCCTTTTCGGATCCGCAAAAAAGCCTCTGGAAAAACTCACTGTAGAAAAATTCACCGATATGATTGTTATTCGATTATGATCGCAATTTTTAAATGTTGGTAATTTTAAAAGCGCTATATATTTATTTTTTTATCGCTTTTTGTGTTTTATATCCCTTACCACTCAATTTCGCTCAATCAGCGGTCAATCAGAAAAAAATTGTTGTAATTTCTTACCAGAATGAATCACCTTTGAGAGGGTTTGCAATATAATCATGGAACCAAATTAAAACCAATTATTATGTTGACAGGCAAAATTCAATTTGCTAGGGAACAAGAATAAATTCAAATTAAAGGAAAGTTTTAACAATGAATCCCCTTTTTAATCAGCAATTTGTACCAAAAGTCGTCGTCTTATGCTTAAAAAATGGTGCGGGCTGATAGAGGGTTAAAAAATTACTAAATAATTCAAACCGCTATCAGCCTGGCTGATAGCGGTTTTTTTATTTGTAGAAAGCTTTAATTGTGTCAAACTCAACGTAAAATCCAAACAATAAAGGAGACTTCATGAAAAGTGATCATGCGAAAAAGGGATTGGAAAGGGCTCCCCATCGCGCATTGTTTAAAGCAATGGGGTACACAGATTTTGAAATCCAACGCCCCCTCATTGGCATTGCCAATGCTGCAAATACGATTGTCCCGGGCCATGTCCATTTAAATACACTTGTTGAGGCTGTCAAGGCCGGTGTGTACATGGCCGGTGGTACACCCATTGAATTTGGCGGCATTGGTGTCTGTGATGGGATTGCAATGAATCATGAAGGTATGAAATATTCTTTGGCCAGCAGAGAGTTGATCGCTGACAGTGTTGAAATCATGGCCACTGCTCACGCCTTTGATGCCATCATTTTTGTACCCAATTGTGATAAAATTGTTCCTGGCATGCTCATGGCTGCGGCTCGGTTGAATTTACCATCAATATTTATCAGCGGCGGCCCCATGCTGGCTGGAAAAGATGCAAAAGGCAACAAGATTGACTTGATTTCTGTTTTCGAGTCTGTTGGTGCAGTTCGTTCAAACAAGATGAATGAAACTGAACTGGCATTTATTGAAGATGCTGCCTGTCCTACCTGTGGCTCTTGCGCTGGCATGTTTACAGCCAATTCCATGAACTGCCTTACAGAAGCCATTGGCATGGCCTTACCTGGCAATGGCACAATCCCTGCTGTCATGGCCAGACGTACCCGATTGGCAAAGGAGGCTGGCATGCAAATTATGGCTATTTTGAAAAACAACATATTGCCAGCCCAAATCATGACAAAAGAAGCCTTTGAAAATGCGCTTTCAGTGGATATGGCCCTGGGATGTTCCACCAACACAGTCCTTCATCTTCCAGCCATTGCTCATGAACTGGGCATTTCCATTGATATGAACATGATCAATACTATCAGTAAAAGAATTCCACATCTTTGCGCCTTAAGCCCAGGGGGAACCAATCATGTTGAAGATCTGGATCGTGCTGGTGGTATTCAGGCAGTTATCAATGAATTGAGAAAAACAAATACTATCAATGAGGACTGTATGACTGTTACCTGTCAGACGGTCTATGAAAATGTTAAAGACCGGTCTATTCTTGATTCAGATGTTATTCGCACTGTTGATAAGCCCCATCGTCAGGAAGGCGGTTTGGTGATGTTATCTGGAAATCTCGCACCTGATGGCTGTGTTGTTAAACAATCGGCAGTTTGCGAAAAAATGCTTGTTCATGAAGGCCCAGCCCGGGTCTTTGAATCTGAAGAGGCGGTTACTGACGCTATCATGAATGGACAGATTGCAAAAGGTGATGTTGTGGTTGTTCGCAATGAAGGCCCAAAAGGAGGGCCAGGTATGCGAGAAATGTTAACCCCAACATCTGCCATTGCCGGCATGGGATTGGATGCCGATGTTGCATTGATCACTGATGGTCGCTTTTCTGGGGGAACACGCGGCGCTGCGATCGGACATGTTTCGCCTGAGGCCATGGCTGGCGGAATTATTGCCTTTATTGAAAATGGCGATATGATTGCAATTGATATTCCTGAAAAAAGGATTACATTAAAGGTTTCAGGTGATGAAATCGCCCGACGCAGACAGAACTGGCAACCTGCTGAACCAAAAATAAAAACCGGCTATATGGCACGTTATGCCAGACAGGTATCGTCGGCCAATACAGGGGCCATTTTAACATAAGGAGGTGTCCTATCAAACTCACAGGCGGTCAAATTTTAATGAAAACATTGAAAGATGAAGGCGTGGATACCATATTTGGGTATCCAGGTGGTGCTGTGCTGGACATTTATGATGCCCTTGCACACACTGATATCAACCATATTCTGGTACGTCATGAACAGGCGGCTGTTCATGCTGCTGATGCATTTGCCAGGGCAAAAAGCACAGTGGGCGTCAGTCTGGTGACCTCCGGACCTGGTGCCACCAATACTGTTACTGGTATTGCATCGGCTTATTGCGATTCTATTCCCCTGGTTGTTCTTACCGGACAGGTACCCAGGCCGCTTATTGGCAATGATGCATTTCAAGAAGTCGATATTGTAGGAATTACACGCCCCTGTACCAAGCACAACTATTTGATCCAAAAAACAGAGGATATCGCCCAAATAGTTAAGGAGGCATTTTATATTGCAAAATCAGGGAGACCCGGACCGGTATTGGTAGATTTGCCCAAAGACATTATCAATACGAAAATTAATTATAAGGCGCCAACAGCAATAGACATTAAGTCTTATAAACCAACATACAATCCCAATATTAAACAACTCAAACGCATTGTCTCGCTGTTGAAAAAATCAGAAAGACCTATGATTTTTGCCGGCGGGGGAATCATTCTGTCGGGAGCATCACAGGAACTGATAAAACTGGCAAAAAAATTTCAGATACCTGTAACCACCTCCCTGATGGGCCTGGGCGCTTTTCCTGGTAACGATCCTTTATGGCTGGGAATGATTGGCATGCATGGGACTTATCGGGCCAATATGTCATCAGCGTCCTGCGACCTGATGATTGCCATTGGTGTTCGGTTTGATGACCGGGTGACTGGCAAAACTGATGCCTTTGCGGCACAGGCCAATATTGTTCATATTGATATTGATCCCACATCCATTCGGAAAAATATCAATGTGCAGGTGCCGGTGGTGGGTGACTGCAAGAAAACGCTCATGCGTTTGAATGAAATTCTTGAAAAGGAATCATTTGACAATATCGAAACAAAACGTACCCCCTGGCTGGAACAAATCAATGATTGGCGTGAAGCACAATTCATGGCCTATGATCAAAAGGATATTATCAAGCCCCAGTATGTGATTGATAAACTTCATGAAATGACACAGGGTAATGCGATTATTACCACCGAGGTGGGGCAAAACCAGATGTGGGCTGCACAATTCTATCACTTCAATCGACCCAATCGATTTATTACATCTGGGGGGCTTGGCTGTATGGGATTTGGTTTGCCAGCAGCCATTGGCGCACAGGTCGCATGTCCGGATGAACTGGTCATTGATATTGCAGGTGATGGCAGTATTCAGATGAATATTCAAGAATTGGCAACAGCTGTTCAGTTCAATCTACCAGTCAAGGTGCTGATATTGAATAATCAGTATCTGGGAATGGTTCGGCAGTGGCAGGAATTGTTCTATAAGAAAAAATACGTCTGGACCCAAATGGAATGCGCACCCGATTTTGTCAAGCTGGCGCAAGCCTATGGAGCCAGCGGCTTTAGAGCAAGTCATCCTGATGAGGTTGAAGGCGTTCTTCAAGAAGGTCTGGAGACAAAAGGGCCGGTGGTGATGGATTTTCGTGTTGCCCAAGAAGAATGCGTTTATCCGATGGTGCCTGCGGGCGCACCAATTACTGAAATGCTGCTGGTTTAGAAACCACTCATTTTTTATGGAGGCCACATGAACAAACAAAAACATATACTGTCTTTGTTGGTGGATAACAAACCCGGTGTTTTATCCAGAATATCCGGTTTATTCAGTGGACGCGGATTCAATATCGAAAGCCTTTGCGTTGCAGAAACAAAAGAACAGGGAATCTCACGCATTACTCTTGTGACCAGCGGTGATGATATGATTCTGGAGCAGGTAAAAAAACAGCTTAATAAGTTGATTAATGTCATTAAAGTCCTTGACTTTCAGGATAAACCATCCATTTATCGGGAGATGTTGCTGATAAAGGTTACAGCAAAAGCCAGTTATCGGGCTGAAATACTTCGCATTGTCGATATTTTCAGGTGCAAAACTGTCGATGTTGGGCCTGAGCATTACACCATAGAGGTGACTGGTAATGATGATAAAATTCAGGCACTGCTGAATCTGCTTAAACCTTTTGGCATTAAAGAGATTGCCCGGACCGGAACCATTGCTTTGGCACGGGAATCTGGCTAGAACTTTCCATGGTTATGGGTATTTAAAAAAATTATAAATAACATTTTTCTAATCAATAGGAGAAAACAAATGGCAAAAATAAACTTTGGTGCAACCCTCGAAGACGTGGTAACATCAGAAGAATTTACTTTGGAGATGGCTCGTGAAACCTTAAAAGATGAAGTCATCGCAGTCCTGGGGTATGGCGTTCAAGGTCCTGGACAGGCATTGAATATGAAAGACAATGGTGTCAATGTCATCATTGGTCAAAGAAAAGGCGGTGCATCCTGGGATAAGGCTGTTGCTGATGGCTTTGTACCTGGAGAGACTTTGTTTTCAGTTGAAGAAGCCGCCAGGCGGGCAACGATTGTTCAGTATCTTTTATCAGATGCCGGACAGGTCAAATGCTGGCCAGATGTCAAAGCGTGCTTGAATGATGGCGATGCACTCTATTTTTCTCATGGTTTTGGTATTGTTTACAAAGATCAAACGCATATCATTCCACCGAAAAATGTAGATGTTATTCTGGTTGCGCCCAAAGGTTCTGGTAAAACAGTCCGCACCAATTTTTTGGCAGGTAGTGGGATCAATTCCAGCTATGCCATTTTTCAGGATTTTACTGGAAAAGCAGTCAACCGGACAAAGGCTCTTGGCATTGCCATTGGATCTGGCTATTTATTTCCTACAACCTTTGAAAAAGAGGTGTATAGCGATCTGACCGGCGAACGTGGCGTATTGATGGGATGTCTGGCTGGTGTCATGACAGCACAATATAATGTTTTAAGGAAAAATGGCCATTCACCCAGCGAATCCTTTAATGAAACTGTTGAAGAACTTACACAAAGTCTGATTCGTCTGGTTGCTGAAAATGGGATGGATTGGATGTATGGTAATTGCAGCACAACTGCACAACGTGGCGCTTTGGATTGGGCCCCAAGATTTCAAAAGGCAGTGGAACCAGTATTTGATGATCTTTATGAGAGCGTTATCTCGGGCAAAGAGACAGAAATTGTCTTAGAAGCAAACAGCGCGCCGGATTATCGTGAAAAACTTCAAAAAGAACTGGATGAAATTAAGAATTCAGAAATGTGGCTTACCGGAGCAGCGGTTCGTTCCTTACGCCCAGAAAACAGAGATAAGAAAGCATAAGTGGATTCTTGCTTGTTCCCATTTTTGTGGGAACAAGCATCAGAAACCTAAGGAATTCTCTGAAAAGATCTTCCCCATTATTGATATTGTTCGTTTTGAGGTAATTGTACTGTAGAGACGTAGCATGCTACGTCTCTACACGACATTATTGATATTGTTCGTTTTGAGGTAATTGTACTGTAGAGACGTAGCATGCTACGTCTCTACACGACATTATTTTTTTTGAACGATCAAGAAAAATGAGTATGTTATTTTCAGAGTATTCCTAAGTAATAATTTAATTTCCATTATGCAACTTCTGCTGTATGAATTAAATACCTAAATCTGTCTCACCCACCTGAGACGTTTTAACTTGCCTGACAGTATTTTTTAATCGCAAAAAGAACATACAAAACAGCATCATACAGATCAAACAGCCCATAAAAGTAATGTTCACATTTTTAAAATCCATGGGATTTAGTATGTATACCGATGGAATTAATATACAGGAAATAAATACGATCAATGGATGAAATAAAAGACCTACAATTGTTAAACGTTTCAGCATTATCCGAGCGTTTTCGGTTATCATTTCATCACTATTGCTGGTGTCAATGATTTTATACTTTTTATACACAAGAACAGATATGATTATTGACAGTGTAGCAATGGCATAAACGCCAAAGTAAGTGTATTCTAGCGCCAGCAAATAGGCAACAGGGATACTGTTGGTGAGCTTGATATGAGAAAATGCCGATGTCAGCAACGTGCTCATGCCTATAGAAATTCTTATGCTAAACTGATCCGCAGGGATAAAATATGTAATATAAGAGATGACAATCAATACAAGGATTAAAAAAACATTTTTGATAAGGTAATTGACAATTTTCCGCATAATATGAATTTCTGTATTAAAACGAGAATACTCAATTTGATTTTTTGCCTCAAATGCATCTGGATCCCCCAGGCTTGACTGATTAATAAATCGATCCTGATAATATATTACATTTTTAATATTCCATCCAGCCAATGCATGGGAGCGTTTTGTGAGATCTTTTTTGAGTTCGCTGACGTCATCCATTCCATTTAAATCAGGGATATAGATAACGTTATCTCGGGAAAGGGTTTGATGTCGAAATTGGATTTTTAAAATATGTTTATCAAAAGGGAATGCCCTGAAATTAAAATTGCCTTTAAATGTGCCAATCATACGAAAGGCCTCTATGGTGATATCCTTTTTTTTCTTATGAAATACTTTTGATATAAATTTGGGGTTTAACTGGCTTTCAATAGAAAGCCTGTCTGTACTGTTTTCAAATTTAATATGAGTGGGGTTATCAAAGGCGTCTTTATAACGAAACCAGATATAAAAGTCCACATTAAAGGTTCTTTCTGCCATGTTTAACTCTTTGATTTCATTGATATCAATGCCTGTATAAATAATTTGTGTCTTTCGCATATACCGGTCTTTGACTTTAATTAATTGTCCATCCAGTACCTGATCTAAAATGAGATTGACATCAGTATCCTGTGGAATGGTTTGAAACTGGGAAAATGCACTGATTAGCTTCTGTCGCTGATATACTCCAAAATAGTATGGCTGGATTACATCTCCTGATTTATTAAATGAAATATTGCCCGTGATGCCTTTAATCGTTTTGTTGTCACCGGTCAGTCGTGATAAGTAATGTCGAAGATATTCTCTTTTTTGATCAATGGTTTGATTTTGAAAAAAATCTGTTTTTTCAATGACTGAAAGGGCAATTTTGATAGCATCAAAACAGGCAAAAGATACCCATGAAGGGTCATGACCATATTTTGCCAGATATTGTTCTTTGAATAATTGGGAAAGATCGTTGCCCATTTCTTCTAAAAATGGTGATACCGCATAAATACCATCAGAATGATACCCGGGTGTTGCATATTCTTGAAAGGAATTTTTTTCCAGGTAATCTATAAATGCAGGCACTGCCATCATATGCCCCCCTACAATTGTAAAATTGGCACCTGGATATTTCAATGCTGAAACAATTTCTGCCCCCCGAATGGCATTGGTTGCAATAAATAAAACAAGTGGTTGATCATTGGATTGATAGTCCAGCACCATATTTTCCAAATTATCTTCAAATGTTTCAAGATTCAGTATGCGCTTTTTTATTGATAAATTTAATTTATTACAGGCATTGGAAAATAGATTTGCCATGTCCTGACCATATTGATTATCAAAAACAATCAATTCGGTATTATCTACCCCCAATTCATTCTTGATGAGGTTGGCGGCAAAAAGAGATTGAATTGCCGCTCCTGGAATGACTCTGAAATACCACTCATTGTCCTCAATAAGTGAATCGGATATGGCAGAGGGGGTTATCACAGGGATTTTATGTTGTTTGTAAATTTCTCCGCCAGCAATGGACGCTTTTGTATTAAAATGTCCCAGCACGCACAAAATATTATTATTAGATACAATTTTTTGGGCCATTTCTTGAGCAACTCTGGGATCATTTTGATCATCAACTACGAGTAGTTGTATATCAATATTTCGTCTGACTGTTTTTGGCTCAAAGGTTTGTTGGAATAAAGCTGCGCCCTGTACCATTGCTTTTCCATTGGATTGACAGGGACCTGACATGGGACCGACAATGGCAATGGTCAATGTCGTTTTCTTAAACAAAACAACATATGCTGATAAGACCATAATAATGGAAAACAAGAATATTTTTTTTCGTATATTCATTTTGTATCAGTTGTGTTGTCGATTGACCAGTGCATCAGTTGCTGGCCATATGTGGGTAAAAAATACCAGTTTTGAACTCTGGGTTTTATTAAATATTTTGCTGTTTCAAAAAATAAGGGCATGATTGCACATTCTTGCTGGACAAGAATTTTTTCCGCTTGCTGATATAATTGATATCGCTGAGTTTGATCCTGATGTTTACCAGCCTGGGCAACGTACTTGTTATAGGTTTTGTTTTCCCATCCTGTAAAGGATTGTGAATAAGAAAATGCATCATTGAGCCAATTGTGCGCATCCAGGTAATCAGCCCCCCATCCCAGGGGAGTAATGTGTGGTGCTTTATGCCGATCTTCCTGAAAAGCAATTTCAGAGTAATGATCCCACGATTTTTCAACAATCTTGATCTTAATGTTGTGGTAATGCTTTAAAAACGATGCCATTGCCTTTGCGATTGTCTGATGAAGTGCTGAGATTGGATGAATTAATGTCAGTTCAGGAAAGGTGTTATCGTCATTAAAACCTTCATTTTTCAACAATGCCTGTGCCTTACCAGGATCAAATTGAATACCCATATTCAGTTCGTGGATATTTGTATGATCAATGCCTATCAAAAAAGGCGGTGTGAATGTTGCGGCAGCTAATTCTCGGCCATGTGTAATAATATCCACCAACACCTCCCGATCAATTGACAATGAAAGGGCTTTTCTGACACTTTGCTTATCCAGTGGGGGGCGTTTGGTATTCAATAGATAGCAATAAGTAAAATAGCGGGGAACGCTATGGAGCTCATTGCTGAGTTGATCATCATTGGAAATATGAATCAACTCTGATGATGGCAACCTTAAAAAACCATCTCCCAGGATATCCAGTTTATTTTCCTTATACATGTGAAGACCAGCAAAGCTTTCAGGAATAATAAAATAGTGCAATTGATCAATTTGAACCCTGTGCTTGTCATAATAGTTTGGGTTTTTTATTAAATTCATTTTCCAGTATTTGTGCCACTGATCCAGAAAATAAGGGCCATTGGTCCATATGTGATTGGGTTCCACCCATTTTTTTCCATATTCTTGAATTTGTTCTCTGGGGAGTGGTTTAAAAATCCACAGTGTTAATAATGATGGAAAATAGGATGCCGGGTATTCAAGCTCAAATTCTACAACATAATCGTTGATTGCTTTCACACCAATTGTTGAGATATCAGTATTTTTACCAGTATGAATCGCCTGTCCATTTTTTAATGCATAGAGAATGAATGCATAAGGCGCATCGGTTTTGGGATCAATATTGCGTCGAATCGCCCAGACAATATCATAAGCGGTGACTTTGCGCATTATTTCCCCAGTAATTCCTGTAACCCAATGGACATCATCGCGTAATTCAAGGCGATACACCATGCCATTATCATCATGATGCCAGCTTTTGGCCAGTTCAGGTACAATTTTGAGACGCCCATTTTTGAAGTCAAACCCCAAAATCCCCGCAAAAAGCTGCTCTGTTAGCTCGATAGATGCTTCATAATAGGCAAAAGTGGGATCAACTGAGCGGGTTTGGACATCAATGGGAATTCTCAAAAATGGGAGTGATTGGTTCCTTTTGTTTGCATTGTGTGCATTGTTTTCGGTTGCATTACAAATAATTGCACTTATATGAAGCATGATAGCAAAACATATGCATATTGCTTTCTGAGAATCAATAGACACTGTATTCATTTGATCAATTCGTCCTTATTGGTACAATACATAACAGCGCAGGGCTAAAGCCCACAAACCCCAAATTGCTTAAAAACATCTAAAATTGGAAACTGTTTAATTCCAGTTTTTGAATAAATAACTGAATTTCTTTTTCAGTGGGCAAGTTTTTGTCATCTCTATTTTTAGTTTCAAATACAATACCTTGAAACATATTTTCCGAAATCCCCTCAATCAGAACATCCAACTCCTGCACAACACTTTCCGGGGACTGATTATAATAATTGATATAAATATTACCAATGGTCATAGACTGAATCATGGTCAGCATGTCCTGATTTTTTAAATAATCTGGAATGGGACGTAATTTTTTTTCAAGATGCACAACAGATTGTCCTTTTTTTCGGTATTGATTCAATTCGCGCCATACTGATTTTCGGATAAAATTAACAGGATGTGTTTGCCATATCGGTCATTGACTTTATTGAGGGATATATTGATATACTCCATCCAGGTTAAGTAGAGTTCCCCTTTTTTATTGGTGATTTCATGGATAAACGTATTTAAAAGTTTGCGGGCGCACCAAAAGATAAGTGGATTGCTTCAGTGGCTGATTCATTTTTGAAATAGTATTCAAACCCTTCAATTTCACTAAGAATTTTCTGATTTCCATATTTGTTAGCCATGTCAACCAGTTGATACCATCGCCAATGTTGATTATTTAAAGGGAGCGGCTCTCTTAGAACAAAAGAAAAAAATTGACTTAAAAAAGTACAAAAATATGATTTGGCAAATTCAAGCAGCCACATATCCTGATCTAAAACCTCAAAATAAAAAGGCACAACCGGACCATTCTTATTCCATAAAATATTGAACAGCCTTTGCATGATCGCAGTCTTTCCGCTTTTGCGGCGGCCCAGGAGGGCATGGGATTTTGAAATTTTTTTTGGAATTCGTGTCGCCCAGGCCAACAACAAAGACATTTCTTCGTCTCGACCACAAAACAAATCAGGATTTCCGATTCTTTCTTCCAATACATATTTCATTTTATTCCTCTTTTTAATGTCTCCAATAATGATAGATTGTTCTGTTTGTTGGTTATCACTGATTTTTATACCATTCCCCAGGGCGTTGCCCTGGGCTGGTATGTTGCCGCCCTTGCAGGGCTTAAAAAAGGCCTCCCCAAAATCCGATATAATCAGAAGAATTAAACTGTCATTGGAAATACCCTAGAAAATACTCCCTATCATCAAGATGCTATTAAAAATCAATCGTTATGTCAATCGGAAACAACCTGAAAAGCATGTATGGCTTCTTTTAAGTCAATTATTCCATCATCATTCATAAGTAAGCGATCATAAATTTTCGGGTAGATCGTAGTAAATATTTTGTGATTCGTCTGGTTGGTCGAACCTTATGTTCGCCTCGAACAAAAACCAGTATCAAACCAATGAGCAAAACCAATGTAGGGGCGAACCTTGTGTTCGCCCTCCGGACAAAAACCAGAATCAAACCTATGTTCGAGAATGAATTAGAAACGTTTGCCTCGGGCATAGGTTCGCAAACGATTGCTGTTCGAGGGCGAACATAAGGTTCGCGTTATTAAAACGTAATCTCTGAATTGCGCCAAAGGGAAAGATATAAATTCTTCCATTTGCGTAATTTCTTTGGGTATCCATTTCATTCTTGTATACCTTTATCATATTAATTAAAAGTTGCGTCTCAGGCAGATTTTGGAAATCTTATTTGTCTGCATACAGATCCAATATTACTGGACAGTCTTCATATATTGATTTCTGCAGGGCCTAATAATCAAGGATAACTGATAGCAAAACCTGTACTTTTGGGACTAACAGGCATTTCCACCTGAATAACTTTTGATATTGCCAGGGTTTAAATCCTTTATAATTATCAATACAAGAAACCTGCAAGATACAATGGCACGACATTGGCATGACCTGTTTCAATTCCATCTTTAAAAATACAGGCAGATTGAATGTTTTTGATCTGTTTTTTCTTTTTATTCCTGCCACCCACTTCAATTTCAACTGGATTTTCTTTATCCATCACAATAAAATCGGTCTGCATGGATGAAAATACTGGATAGTTGGGACTGAGTTGTGACGCAAAAAACGATTCTCGGACATTGCCTGTCTCACCATTTTTCCACATTTCATGTGCAATGGCATAATAAATATTGGGACTTGCAAAAAGAATTTTGGAATGTTTCATCGCACGTACTTTTTTTGAGATTGTTGGGATTATCTGGATAATTTCAGCACGTTTTAACAAATTGAAATAATCATAGATTGTGTCCCTTGAAATTTCTAAATTGCTTCTGATGTTTTCAATATTAAATAAGGGAATTTTACTGGTAGCAATATAAGCAAGCAAAGACTTCAATTTTGAAGCTGAAAACATTTTCAGTGCTTTGATCGTTGTGATATCTTCATAAATGACTTTATCCAATGTATTGGACAACACATTGAAATATTCTTCGGGTGAATGATCAAGAATATAAGGATAACTGCCACATTCCAGATATAATTTAAAATCTTTTAATATTTGAGGATAAATCTGCATAATTTTTGATGCTGTCTGTACATGATTTTCTAATAATTGTGAGATTGTTATAATCTCAGTTTGTTTTCCATGCCAAAGATGCAGGAATTCTCGAAATGACAGTGGATAAAGTTTATAAATAATAGTACGACGTGATAAGTCACCTTTTTCAAACAATATGTTTAATACAGAACTTCCCAGTATAATAAATTGTTTATCTGGATAGGCATCATATAAGGCTTTTATATCAACACTCCAATCTTTATGTTTATGGACTTCGTCAACAATTAAACAATTGCCATAATATTTGAAATATTCCTGTGCAATTTGGTATATGCCGCTTTTTAATACCAGGGGGTTATCAGCAGATATATACAAGCATTTGTTGATATCATTATATTGTTTAAGATAATGCTGCAGCACCAGGGTTGTTTTCCCTGTCCCCCTTGCACCGACAATTGTGATCAGCCTGTTGCTCCAATTGATGTGCTGATACATACTCCTTTGAAAGCCTCTTGAAATGAATGCAGCCAATCTGTTTTGAATGCTAAATAATTCTTGTAACATGATCCTCCCATTATTTTGTCGAGTGCAGTATACAAAGTTTGATTAAATTTGTCAAGTTTAGTCGATAAAAATGTAAATTCATTTTTTGAATACATTAAGGAAATCTCTGAAAAGAATGTCAACTGTATTTTTCCCCATCTGTTCGAGAATCGCGTAATACGCTTTTTGATTTTTATGAATTTCACTTGATATTGAAAATATTCGAACCAGCAATGGAAATGCTTTTGACAGAACGTAGTCGCTCACCGCTCTGCAAATACGACCATTGCCATCATCAAAAGGATGAATCATAACCAGCCATAAATGTGCAATCCCTGCTTTCAGGATAGGGGTGTCTGATCGTCATGATTGATCCAGTCAAAGAATAATACCATTTCTTTGTTCAAATTCTTTTTGGGCGGTGCAACATAATGTACTTTTTCTTTTCCAATTGGACCGGAAATGATTCTCATTGCTTCTTCTCCACGATATTCGCCCACTCGAATTTTATGTAAACCAGAGTAGCCGGTTGGAAATAGTGCGGCATGCCATCTCATCAGAATATCTTCAGATAAATACCTGTACGCATTTTCTCGGGTATCAAGAAGCACGGCTGTGCGTCTCCGAACGAAGAAAGGTCCAAAGGTATTGGTGACAGTTGAAACCACAATGGATTCTTTTACAATATACGTTTGCGCCGCTTCACCATGAATACTGGTAAGTGTTTTCCAGTCTTTTGACAGTTTTTTCCAGTTTTCATATA
>Ga0272440_1001569_pt1 | contig 18560 bp, 2 predicted proteins | sample SSMMMBAug17_FD_192440 | JGI IMG/M metagenome (GOLD analysis project Ga0272440, IMG submission 192440) | Marine sediment archaeal communities from Little Sippewissett salt marsh, Falmouth, MA, United States - SSM-MMB-Aug17 | ecosystem: Environmental > Aquatic > Marine > Wetlands > Sediment ...
AAAAATTGTGTACTATTTTTTGAAGATTGCTTTTTCTGGTAATGCTTAGGAAAACTCGAAAAATAAGTTCCCCATTTACTTATGTGCCAGCCCGATGTAGGGGCGAACCTTATGTTCGCCCTCGAACAAATAACGCTTTCGTTCCTATGTACGATGGGCGAACACAAGGTTCGCCCCTACACGTTCTTGGCACATAAGTAAAAGAGGAACTTATTTTTAGTGCATTCCTTAACAAAATTAAATAAAAAAAATTTTGACAATCATGTAAGATCAAGATATTTTTATTTAAAAAGCTATGTTGCAAAAATAGCGATATTTATAAACAAACAATTTGGATAGGTGTATTCGGGCATACACGTATCCCAAAAGGAAAGGAGACGTTAAATGGCAATTATCGAAAAAGAAGGTAAGTATTATCCGGATGATTCTTTTGTTTCAAAGGCACATATAAAATCTTTTGAAATGTATCAACAAATGTATGACAAGTCCATTACCGATCCTGAAGGGTTCTGGCGTGAGCAGGCAAAAGAGCTGTTCTGGTTTGACCCTCCTGAACAAATATTAAATTACAATTTTGATATGAATCAGGGAAAAGTTTTTCATGAGTGGTTCAAGGGTGGCTATACCAATATTTGTTATAACGCCCTGGACCGGCACCTGAGCACAGAAACGCGCAATCGGGCCGCAATTATATGGCAGGGTGAACCTGATCGTGAACTTCAGATACTCACCTATCAAATGCTTCATCGAGAGGTGTGTCGGTTTGCCAATGTTTTGAAAAAGAAAGGGTTGAAAAAAGGAGATCGGGTCAGTCTTTACATGCCGATGATCTGGCAGTTGCCTGTGGCCATGCTGGCCTGTGCCCGATTGGGACTTCCCCATTCTGTTGTATTTGGCGGTTTTTCTGCTGAAGCGTTGATGCATCGTATTCAGGAAAGCCAATCCAAAGTGTTAATTACTGTTGATAAGTCTGTGCGTAATGGAAAACATTTTGATTTAAAAACCAATGCGGATGAAGCCTTAAAAGAATGCCCATCTGTTGAAAGTGTTATTGTGGTCCAGCGCACTGGAGAAAAAATCCCCTGGAATGAAAGTCGTGATTCATGGTGGCATGATGAAACTGAGGCCGCTGATATTTCGGATCATTGTCCTTGTGAAAAAATGGAAGCTGAGGATATGTTATTTATTCTTTATACCAGTGGCAGCACAGGAAAACCCAAAGGGCAGGTTCACACCACTGGTGGATATATGGTCTATACCTATTTAACGCAAAAGTTAATTTTTGACCTTCAACCCAATTCCATTTATTGGTGTATGGCCGATATTGGATGGATTACCGGTCACAGCTATATTGTATATGGGCCTTTGTTGAATGGGACAACTACATTTATGTATGAAGGCACCCCGCTCTATCCACAAGCAGATCGTGCCTGGGAATTAATTGAACGTTTTGGAATCAATATTTGTTATACTGCCCCTACAGCCATTCGGGCCCTTTCACGACAAGGTGAGGAATGGCCCAAAAAGAGAGATTTAAGCAGCCTTCGCTTGTTGGGCACAGTGGGAGAGCCTATAAATCCTGAAGCATGGCTTTGGTATCATCGAAATATTGGTAATGAAAATTGTCCCATTGTTGATACATGGTGGCAAACAGAAACCGGTGGCATTTTAATCTCCCCATTGCCTGGTGCAATTCCCACCAAACCTGCTGCTGCAACATTTCCTTTCTTTGGTGTGAAGCCGCGTGTTGCAAATCCTGGTATGGACAATGCTGAAGATCGCGGAAAGCCCATGCCAACCAATCAAACAGGTCATTTATGTATTGAAAAGCCCTGGCCTGCTTTATCTCGAACCATATATGGAGATCATGGACGATGGGAGAGCACTTATTTTACTCAGTATCCTGGTATGTATTTTACTGGTGATGGCTGTCTTGTTGATGAAGATGGATATCACTTTTTACAGGGACGCGTTGATGATGTCATCAATGTTTCCGGACATCGTATCAGTACAGCAGAGGTTGAAAGTGCATTGGTGTTACATGATAAAGTTGCAGAAGCTGCGGCTGCCGGCATTCCTGATGAAGTCAAAGGTCAGGGTATTTATGTTTTTGTTACACTTAAGGTAGGTACTGAACCGACTGATGACTTGAAAAAAGAACTGATCCAGCATGTTCGCAAAGAAATTGGCGCCATTGCGACACCAGATAAGCTTCAGTTTGCGCCATCACTTCCAAAGACGAGAAGTGGCAAAATTATGCGCAGGATTCTTAGAAAAATTGCTGAAAATAAAGCCGGTGAATTGGGGGATATCAGCACGCTTGAGGACTCTCAAGTTGTTCAGACGCTTGTTGATGGGCGTGTTGGTTGATAGCAACGAAAAGTATGTGCTATGGGGGCGATTCGCCCCCTATAATTTTTTTACAACTCAAGGTTAGCCAATGAACTGCATTTCTTTGTTATTTATTGTTGTTTTCGGATTATCTATCAACGCTCATGCAGGCATTCCGCAAATCAGTCAGATATTGAATCAGGAAACCAGAGAAGATATCGCTATCAGTGTTCCTTTTACAGTAACTGCTGATTCAGAAATAGTAACTGTCAATCTGGAATCAACAAATCAGACACTGGTTCCAAACGACTATTTATTGTATGATTGTGATGCCAATCATTACACAATTGTTGCCACGCCTAAATTTAATCAAACAGGTGCGACAACAATTTCCATTACTGTTATTGATATTGAAAACAATACGAAAACAACTGATTTTGTTTTGACTGTAGCGGCGGTAGATGATTCGATGTATTATTGGAATAATCATCAAACAGCCGCTTTGGGTATAAAAAATGTCTTTAATTACCCTGCAGCAACTGCAACTGACCCAATTACTGGAAAACTATTTGTCTCTGACACTACTAATAATCGAATCCTTCGATTTTCAAAAGATGACACAACCCTATCAGAGGCAGTCTTTGGTGATGCTGACAGTTATACGATGGACGAACCTATGGGACTTCATGTAGATCCATTTGGTCGATTGTGGGTTGCGGACATGAAGAATCATCGGGTATTACGTTTTGACCATGCATCATCAAAACCCACCCGCGCCCCGCCTGATGCCATTCTTGGAAAAGCAAACTATTTAGAGTACTCTAAAACCAGCCAGGATGCCATGAATTGCCCCACTGATGTGTGGTTTGATTCAACTGGGACGCTTTGGGTTGCAGATTCTGAAAACAACCGCATACTTCGTTTTGATAATGCCGCCCAAAAAGAAAACTTTGCAGATGCAGATGCTGTTTTGGGACAACCCGATTTTTCCAGCCTAAATAGAGATGTATCACAGTCTAGAATGTATACACCGCGCTCTATTGTTGTTCATCAGGGGCATTTGTTTGTTGCAGATTTTAACAATAATCGGGTGCTTTGTTATAAAAATGCCGCTTCAAAACGCTTTCTTGACACAGCAGATCTTGTTCTCGGTCAGCCTGATTTTGTAACCAAAGAAAAGCACCTGTCTGCCACAGGAATGGATTTGCCATCAGGCCTTGCCATTGATGCGCAAGGCAGATTATATGTTGCAGAGCAGAACAATAATCGGGTGTTAATTTTTAATAATGTTGCGCATCTGACAAATGGCGATGCTGCCAGTAATGTCCTAGGACAGGCCGATTTTATCTCCAATTCCAATGACCCAAACAAATTCCTTAATGGTCCCTATGTTTTAAATTTTGATGCCCTTAACAGGCATTTATGGGTGCCGGATCTCATCAACAATCGCGTCCTTCGGTTTGATTTAAACCTGAAACAACCGCCATCCCTTGGATTTATTGAAAATCAAACAATCAACGAAAATTCATCATCTGATCCATTTACCTTTACTGTGACTGATAATAACACACAATCCCTGACCATTACGTATAATTATTCCAATAACAACTTGCTATCATCAAATAGTTTTTCATTCAGTGGTTCGCAGGTAACCTCAGAAGATAATCATGTTACAGTTTTGGCAACATCTGTTTATACAACAGTAAGCCTGATTTTAACACCAGAGTTTGAACAATTTGGATCGACCACTGTCTCGATCACAGTAACAGATCCACATGGCATGCAAGACACAAGAATGTTTACGTTAATTGTTTCTGAAGTGAATGATCCGCCAACAATTACGCCTATAGACAATCAGACCATTTTTGAGGATACTGAAAGTAATGCCATCCATTTTACAGTGGCAGATATTGAGGGAAACCGCATGCAAATTGAAGTTTATGATGACAGCACTGATCTGTTTCCTTCAAATGCAAATCATATTACCCTCAGCAACGCAAGTGGCGGCAGCACATGGCAACTGACGACTGATAATGACGCTGATTTGTTAACACTATTGCTGCGTCCAGATTCTAATAGATCAGGAATATCAATGCTGACAGTGACAGTCAGCGATGGCGAAAATGTCACTCATACCCATTTTACAATGACAGTTGAACCGCAAAATGATTGCCCGGTCATTTCCAATATTGTCGATCAAACAACTGATGAAGACAGGCAGAGTCAGGCCATCCCATTTATTGTTTCTGATCCTGATGCCACCCGATTAACCATTACAGTTTTATCTGGAAATCCAACATTAATTCCACCAGACACCCAACATCTTACGTTAATCAATACCTCAGGAAATATCAGTAACACGCTTACAACAGATTCAGGATACGAACAATTAACCCTTTATGTTTTACCGGCAGCAAATGTGTCGGGTGCTGCTGTAATCACAATTACAACCACAGATGGTATATTGAGCCGCAGCCTGACATTTACCATGAATGTGTTGTCTGTTAATGATCCGCCAATCATTTCTGTGATTGAAGACCAAACAACCTTTGAAGAAACACCTGTCACCGATATTGGTTTTACTGTCAATGATATTGATTCCAACGAACTATTGATTGAGGTTATATCAAATATGCCGGATATCATTCCTTCGGATGCACATCATATGACGTTGTGTAATTCCATTGGTGAAACCGGTTATACCTTACTTGCCAATTCTTTTGAGCATTTAACACTGGCGTTGATGCCTGCGCCTGATGCCACCGGTCATGCTGAAATCATTATCAAAGTTACTGGTGGGTCAAGCCATGCAGCAAAATCCTTTACCACTACTGTCATGCCCATCAATGATCCACCGGTTTTTTCAAATATTAAGGATCAATATGCCCGAGAAGATACACTTTCAATCATTCCCTTTTTTGTATCTGACCCGGATACAGATCCTCTGACATTAACCATTGCCACCGGTAATGATCTACTGATTCCATCCAATGCCAGCCATCTGTCATTTCAAACAGAACAGGGCAATTATTCCACCACCTTATTAACCATTCCAGGCGGCCAGGCCATCAGCCTGACTGTGCTGCCATTGCTGAATCAATCAGGTACATCATCCATTACAATTATTGCAACTGATGGTATTGCCCAATCAAGCATTGCATTTCTTATGTCGATCACTGATGTCAATGATGCACCTGTCGTTTCAACCATTAAAAACCAATCTTTATTTGAAGATATCCAAAGTCAACCCATTGCATTTACTGTTACTGATGCCGATTTTGATGCTTTAACCATTGCAGTAACTGCAACGAACAGCGCGCTGATTCCTTCAGATACGCATCATATCACGCTGAGCAACGCCTCAGGAAATTATGGTAACACGCTAACCACTTTTTCAGGCGATAATCTAATTTTGACATTGATGCCATCATTGAATCTTTTTGGTCATACAATGATATCCATTACTGTTACAGATGGAATATTGTTCTCAAGTCAAGCGTTTACAATTACAGTTATTCCGGTAAACGATGCGCCCATTATTTCACCCATTGCCCCTGTTTCAATTTATGAAGATACTTGCAGCCCCAATATTTTATTTTCTGTTGCTGATCCAGAATCAGATTTTTTGACCCTTGACATTCAATCCAATAATGAAAATTTAATTGCAACACATACACAAAATATAACGCTTCAAAATATAAGCGGTGGAACTTCATATTCGCTGTCAACAGTTCCCGGGCCATTGACTTTGGCCTTACATCCCAATCTTAATCAAGTCGGCACTGCTCAAATAGATGTTCATGCCACTGATGGTGTTGATCACTCTGTTCAATCCTTTACTGTTAGTGTTATTGAAGTGAATGACGTGCCGGTGATTTCATGGATTCCCAATCAGATGACAGTTGAAGATACACAAAGTGCAGCCATTTCATTTAGAATTACTGATGTTGATGCCACTCAATTAACCCTATCCATTGAATCGGGCAATACGAATCTGATGCCATTGGATGCCGATCACATAACCCTTTGTAATGCCGGCGGGGGAAATACCTATACCCTGATTTCACTTGACAATACAAATTTTTTAACATTAACAGTTCTGCCAGCATCCAATCAGACAGGTGATGTTTCAATTACTGTTCAGGCAGCTGATGGCTACAGCCCTGTCAATCAAACGTTTTTGTTAACCATTACGCCTGTGAACGATGCACCTGTTATAGTTCCGGTTCCAGACCATTTGTCACAGGAAGACATGCCTGACATACAAATTCCTTTTACAGCCTTTGATTTTGAAGACCCGGCGTGTAGTTTAGAAATCACGCTGATATCATCCAATCAAACACTTCTGGCAGATAAGAATCTGGCCTATTCATGTCATGCCAATATGTATACAATAGTTGCAAATCCATCGCATAATCAGAATGGTCATTTAGAAATTACCATCATTGTCACTGACAATGATGGCGTATCTGCAACCGATATTTTTGGATTCGATCTCCAGCCTGTAAACGATGCGCCAGAAATTTATACTCCCGATCAGGTTCGTGTGAAAATGAACTTTTTGACCCCCATCTCAGGCATTCATATTGAAGATTGCGATATTGAAAACCAAATGCTTGCAATCACACTTGTTACTGATGAAGGTACGCTCATGATGTCAACACAAAAGGGCGCATCCCTTACCTTTACCGGAACCATTGGAGATATCAACGCTGCGTTAAACACTATTGCTTACAACCCAACCTTTAATGCCCTTGGCAATCGTTCCATTACGTTATGGGTCGATGATCTGGGACATTCAGGCCAGGGTGGCAATCAGGTGACATCAAAAAGTATGCCCCTTCACATTCATGATGACAATGTCAAACCAATCAATTATCTTCCCACACTGACTATGAATGAAGATGAAAGCATTCACATCACACCCATTTCTGTATTTGATCTGGATGCTGCAAACAACGCAATTGAAATCACCCTGTCAACAAAATATGGTTTCCTGACCCTGGGTGATACAGATTCAATAACCCTGATTTCTGGAAGTTTCCTGGCATCAACACAAATGGTTCTTTCTGGCGGGCAATATAATATCAATCGTGCGCTGGAAGAGCTGACGCTGACCTGTCCAACACATTTTAATGGATGGGCAACACTTACCATGACAACAAATGACTTGGGCCATACAGGTGAAGGGTATTCTCCTCAAACAGCAATCAACGCTGTACCCATTACTGTTCTGGCAACAATTGATCCGCCCACGCATCTTTTACCAGAATCAATCACCTTGTTTGAAGATATCGAAACTGCGTTTACCGCCTGTGTGCTGGACCCAGATGGTGAGGACATTATATCTGTTGATCTTGAAGTCAGTTCCGGCACATTGCAATTAAATAGCGGCAAAGGATTGACAGGCTATCTGGGAAATGGATCCTTTCTCTCATTTACTGGAAAACAATCTGATGTGAATAATGCCATGAAAGGGATGTACTATATACCTTCAGCCAATGTTGCGGGCGATTATGCATTAAAAATGACCTATCATGATATGGACTTTCCTGATCAAAGTGTATCCATTCCTTTGCACATCACAGCAATTAATGATCCGCCAAATATCCATGTAAGTAGATCTGCCATTACAATGAATGAGGATACACCCCTTACCCTATCCATTACAGTGTCAGATATTGAAGCAGATTCCCATGATATCTGCGTATTTTTAGATAGCACTGACAGCCAACTGTTTGTTCATCCAAACCCGGGCTTACATATTTCTCCCTCAAATAATGCCCAAAGCCTGACACTCACAGGATCAATTGCGCGTATAAATACCGCGCTTGATGCACTCCATGTGACGCCAACAAAAAATTATTATGGTAATGCTGCAATTGTTATTACAGTAGATGACCAGGGATATACGCCTTTACCGGCAGAATCAGTTCAAAAGACAATTTCCATAACATTATTACCAGTCAATGATCCACCGGATTTTATCCTTGCTCCAGACACAATCCTTGTTGATGAGGATTTTTCCACCCCTCAAGTGATACACTTCACTGCAATGGCCCCTGTTTTTGGAGAACCATCCCAGGTAACCTACACATTATCTCCAGAACCCGACACAATTACCTGGGCCGCAATGACTTTTCTGCCAGAAACAGGCATGATTACAATCACTGCTTTAGACAATAAAAATGGGGCAGCATCCTTTGTTCTTACTGCGGATGATGGCGCTAAGGAGCATCATATTGCATCCCATTCATTTTCCCTCACCATTGTTTCAGTCAATGATCCACCTGACTTTATCCTCAGCAGGGATGCGGTAATTGTTAATGAAGACTTTACAACGATAGAAGCCATATCAGTAACTCCCGGTGTTATCCCCGAAGATGAGCCCAAAACAATTACCTATGCCCTTCATCCATCTTCCTTAACCTGGGTCAATCTGGCCATTGATTCAGAAACAGGTCAAATTTCTCTGACACATATCCCTCATGGCCATGGAAACAATCGTATCTGTGTTATTGCGAATGATGGTGCCATTACTAGCACGCAAGCATTTACAATAACTGTTCACAGTATTAATGATATCCCCCAAATTACAAGCAAGGAATCTTTTTCTATCACTGAAAATTCACGAATTGGCACAAAGGTGCATATCGTAACAGCGAATGATGCTGACCATCGAAATTTAACATATCGCATTGATTCTATTGTACCGGCAGAATCTTTTGCCATCTCGAATAATTCGGGCGCCATATGGATTGCACACAATCTTGACTATGAACGTATTCAACAATATACGATAACTGTTGCTGTTTCAGATCCATTCACTTCTGTGAATCAAACAATAGTTGCAAAAATAACTGATACCAATGACGCCCCTGTTTTTACAAATATTTTAGAACATACACTGACAACCTTTCAAAACGAACCTTTTGATATTTTAGACATGAACGTCATTGATGATGATGCAGGAAGTTTTCCCATTCAACTGACACTCATGGCGATGAATGGCGAAATTTCAATAACGCATACATCTTTGACGTTGGAGTCTGGCAATTATTCATCAACATCACTCTCAGTTTCAGGAACACTCACTGCAATCAATCAGGCACTACACAAAGTACGATTTAACCCGACCTCCAATTACAAAGGGCCAGCAAATCTATTGATGGAAATTAACGATCTGGGACATACAGGCCCAGGGCTTGCGCAATCGACTTCAGCATCCATATCCATTTTTGTATTGAATTACAATGTGCCGCCTGTTTTTACTTCATATCCAACCCATGGGATTTGTTTTGAAGATCAACGCCTGACACAAACCATTGTTATTTTTGATGAAGATGCCATTGACGAAGCCATTCAACTGACATTGATTTCTGACCATGGCAGCCTGACATTTTCACATCTGACACAATTATCCAATGTTTTTTATTCAAATCAAAAGCAATCCTATACCGGTACTGTTCAAGAAATAAACGCAGCGCTCAGTACCTTGATATTTGTGCCAGAAAATGAATTCAGCGGTACAGCCGGATACACCCTTTATGCGAATGATCTGGGCCATTCCGGTATTGGCGGCCCAAAAAGTGCTGAACCCGCATTTATCACAATCAGCTGTATTGCGGTAAATGATCCCCCAATGCATATCTTACCTGCTCAGGTAATTGGTCTTGAAGAATCCGACATTCCTTTAACCCTTACTGTCAGCGATATTGATGCATATACCCATGCCATTCATGTTCAATTGAATACCCAACAGGGCGTGCTTAGTTTAGCAGATGTGCAAGGACTGAGTCTTTCTAATAATGATGGAATTGCTGAAACCAGCCTGGCCTTTACTGGCACAATTGATGCCATCAATAATGCCTTGCATCCAATAATATTTCATCCAAAAAACGATTTTTATGGATATGCCCATATTACCATAACAAGCAATGACCTGGGTTTTTCCGCGCCAAAAGGTATTGCCGAAGCAAAAACTGAAACCGATTTGATCACAGTTACAGTGCTAAATGTTAATGATTTGCCAGCATTTAACTCATTGCCTTTGAAATCCTGCGATGAAGACAGTGTTTATTCATACATCGTGCAGGCAGAGGATGTTGATGGCGATCCTGTATCATTCACTGTAACGCTTCTTCCAGAATGGCTGACTTTTACTGATTATGGTAACAATATTGGGATGTTGCAAGGCACTCCCAAAAATGAACATGTGGGCGTATCAGCACAAATAACAATTGTCGCATCAGATCCAAATCAATCTCAATCGGCTCAAATGTTTACAATTGTTGTGAACAACACCAATGATGCGCCTTCATTTCATTCAACACCCATTGCACAGGCAACTGAAGACAGTCTTTATTTATATACAGTCACAACGAGTGATGTTGATCTCAATGCATCATTAACAATCCAGGGAAATGAACTGCCGGACTGGCTTCAATTGAAAGATAATGGTGATGGCACCGCATTGATTTCTGGCTTGCCTGACAATAATGATGTCGCCGCAATCAATGTGGTTATTCTGTCTGTGTCTGATGGAATCAGCCCGCCTGTAAAACAGGCTTTTATGATTGAGGTCATCAACACAAATGATCCGCCAGAAATCATTTCACAACCTGTAAAAACAGCAATTGAGGATGCGCCATACCATGCTGAAATTATTGCCTATGATATGGATGGCGATCTTGTTTCATTTATTGCCACTGCCTTACCTGATTGGCTGACGCTGACACAAATGGAAGCAAACAAAGCAATGATTCAAGGCATACCCGAAAATCAACATGTGGGATATTCCCAACCTTTGATTATTACTGCACAAGATCCTTTTCATGCCACTGCTACGCAATCTTTTACCATTACAGTCACAAATACCAATGATACACCGGCTTTTTCATCAATACCGATTTCTCAGGCCACAGAGGACAGCCTTTATGAGTATACCATTTCTGTTCATGATGTGGATATGGGGGCATCTATCAGTTTTGATGCCCCAATCCTGTCTGACTGGCTGACACTTATTGATAATGGTGACAGCACTGCCACGCTGAAAGGTATCCCGCTGAATGAACATGTCGGCATAAAAAATGCTGCTGTCATTCATGCCACTGATGGCATTGCAGAAAAAATTGAACAGGCATTTATGATTGTTGTTTCAAACACCAATGATCCGCCTGAAATTGTTTCTACAGCAGTTTTAACAGCAACTGAAGACATGAGCTATTCGTATACGATTTTTGCTGAAGACATGGATGGGGATCTCTTGAATTTTACATCAGATACCTTACCCCAATGGCTAACCTTGATCAATAACCAGAATAACACTGCCACACTGAAAGGCATTCCAGAAAATGAACATGTGGGGCTTTCTATGCCATTAACAATTACTGCAATAGATCCAGACAATATCACAGCAGCTCAAACCTTTTCAATTACAGTTCAGAATACAAACGATACACCTGTATTTGTATCTTTGCCAAAAACATCAACATTTGAAGACAGTCTTTATGATTATACAATTACTGTTCAAGACGTTGACATTGGCGCATCCATTACCATAAATCCGGCAATGATTCCCCACTGGTTGTCTTTTTATGATTATGGCAATGGGACTGCAACACTCAGCGGTATCCCTTTAAATGAAGATGTTCACAAAGACCATATCGTTGTGATTACTGCCAATGATGGCATTGCAACTGCTGTATCACAGGCTTTTGTCATCACTGTTATAAATACCAATGATGCCCCAATGATTGCATCATCACCTGTGTTAACTGCAACTGAAGATGAATCTTATGTTTACACAATCATTGCGGATGATATGGATGGTGATCCGCTGATGTTTATTTCAGAGTTACCCTCATGGCTAACTTTGATAGACCATGAAAACAATACCGCAACCCTTGAAGGGATGCCTAAAAATTCAGATGTCGGAATATCAAAAACAATAACGATTACAACATTTGATCCGGATTCAGCAATTGCACAGCAGCATTTTGAAATCCTTGTGATCAATACAAACGATGCGCCAGTGTTTTCATCAACACCCAATACTACTGCTATTGAGGACAGTGTTTACTGTTATACGATTACTGTCATTGATGTTGACAGGACAGCAAAAATAAACATCAATGCGCTAAATATTCCGGAATGGTTGATTTTTGTTGATAATGGCAATGGTACAGCATATATCACTGGAACGCCATTGAATGATCACGTGGGTATCAGCAATCCTATCCGAATTACTGCCACAGATGGGATTGCCTCAGAAATCACGCAGATTTTTTCAATTGATGTCGCGAACACCAATGATATTCCTGAAATAACATCGTCTGCTGTCCTGACAGCCACTGAGGATGCTTTTTATGCGTACACTGTGATCGGCAAAGATGTTGATGGCGATTTATTGTTTTTTTACGCCCAAATGCCATCATGGTTGACCCTTGTCAACCATGACAATAATACAGCAACATTAACAGGAATTCCGACAAACGATCATGTTGGTGTATCCCCCCCAATTGTTCTCACTGCCTTGGACCCGGACAATGCCACAACCACACAAACCTTTATTATTGAAGTATACAATACCAATGACGCGCCGACATTCAAATCAATTCCATTGATTTCAGCCACTGAAGACAGTGAATATTCGTACACAATTCAGGTCCAGGATATAGACAAAGAATCTATTATCGCAATCAATGCGGCATCCATACCCAATTGGCTTACATTAAATGATCATGGGCAAGGTGCAGCCTCTTTGACAGGGACACCAAAAAATGAACATGTCGGACAGCATACCATTGTAATTACCGCCACTGATCATATTGCCCAAGATATATCTCAGGCATTTACAATTACTGTAAAAAATACCAATGATCCGCCATCCCTTAAAACAATATCACTGCCTTCAATAAATGAAGACAGCTATTATAACAGCCTGTTGACCGGTGACGATATGGATGGTGATACCATTATTTTTTCAGCATCCGGACTCCCTGATTGGCTCACACTCATCCATCATGACAACAATACTGCCAGCCTTCAAGGAACCCCCAAAAATGAAGATATTGGCCCCACAGGGCCATTTATCATAACAGTAACAGATCCTGATGGCGCCACTGAAACGCGCACTTTTTCATTTATGGTAAATAATACCAACGATCCCCCCATATTTATCTCAACACCCATCACTCAAGCCACTGAAGATCTCATATACACGCACCACCTGCACGTCAATGATATTGATCCTGATCCATTGATTCAATTTTCAGCATTGCTTTTACCCAACTGGTTGAATTTTAAGGATAATGATAACAGTACTGCAACAATCACCGGCATCCCTATAAATGAAAATGTAGGGGATCATATTGTTGTTATCAGTGCCACCGATGGAATTGCATTGCCGGTCACCTGCACATTTACAATAAATGTGTCAAACACCAACGATCCGCCAGAAATTACATCCAGCGCCATATCCACTGTGGATGAAGATGCCTTATATCAGTATCGAATCACTGGAAATGATATTGATGGGGATCCGATCAGATTTATCGCAACCGGCTTGCCATCATGGCTGAGTTTATCAGACAATGGAGACAATACAGCCCTGCTTAAAGGTGTTCCAACAAACAACAATGTCGGCACAACTGAAACCATTACAATTTCTGTTATCGATCCGGATCATACCCTTGCTACACAATCTTTCCAAATAACAGTGAACAATACCAACGATGCCCCCTGGTTTACATCACAACCCAACACATTTGCAATTGAAGACATTAAATATGCACATACCATTCGTGTAGAAGATATTGACCCCAATGCCACGCTGACAATTTTTTCAGTATCAACGCCTTCATGGTTGACATTGGCCGACAATGGTAATGGCACAGCACTTCTGACTGGAAAACCATTGAATGAACATGTGGGAAGCAATACAGTTGTCATTAATGCAACAGATGGCCTGTCCCAACCGGTCAGCCAGGCATTTACCATTTGGGTAACAAATACCAATGATGCGCCTGTGATAACATCACAGAGCAACCAATTCGTATATGAAGATTCTTTGTACACATATGAAATACACGCAGAAGATGTTGATCAAAATGATCCGCTTCAATTTTTTGCCACAGATTTGCCCGAATGGCTGGTATTAACAGACAATCATGATAATACTGCTGTACTTCAAGGAACTCCGAAAAATCAAAATACAGGCAAAACGAACGTATTGCGGGTCTCGGTCATTGATGAAACAGGTGAAACAGATAGCCAGGCATTTACAATCCTGGTGAAGAACACAAACGATTATCCGGAAATTTCAAATATCTTGTCGAAAACTGGTGTTGAATATGAAACAACAACGCCTATTCCATTCACAGTGCGGGATATTGATGGTGATGCCTTATCCATTCATGCGTCATCTTCAGATGAAGCCATTATTGCCATAGATGCCAGACATATTACCTTTTGTGACCAAAACTGCCATGGAGCATATATCCAACTGTCAGCCACTGATGCAATTCAACCGCTCAATCTGACAATCTTGCCGGTAAGAGATGGTGTGGCAGAAATTACCCTTACTGTGGCTGATGCAGAATTATCAGTAAGTACTTCGTTTACTGTATCAGTCACCAATGTAAACATCTGCCCAGAAATCAGCCCTATACCCGATACGATCATTGATGAAGATGCCGAAAGTTTTGCGATTGGCGTCACTGTTGTGGATACAGATTGCGATGGCAGAGGCGTTACGATTACAGTATGTACAGATGCGCCCACATTACTTCCCACAAAACCACAACATATTTCTATTAACGAAATGGGCCTGATCGCTCATTTGAAGGCTTCAACACCGGTTGACTTTGATCTACGTGTCAGTCCCTTGCAGAATCAGTCGGGTATGACAGGGATTACAATATCTGTAATTGATGCGGATGGGGCCTCAGCCACACGTTATTTCAAATTGACTGTGAACAATATTAGTGATGATCCGCCTGAATTGAGTTCGATCAAAGATATCACTATTGATGAAGACACTTCTATGGTTCAGACCTTTTTTCAGGTAATGGATCCAGATGGTGGAGATTTAGAAATAAAGGTGCAATTATCAAATAATCAAAGCCTGCTGCCCGATAAAATCATCTGTACACCTTCCAATCTGACAACCCGGGCGCATATTCCAGAAAGCCTGACATTGACCCTTTATCCAATCGCTGATGCAAATGGTTCTGAAAGAATCACAATAATCGCCAGTGATGAACAAAATCATAGGTCTGAGATATCTTTTTTGCTCACTGTCACACCTGTTAACGATGCGCCAGTAATTTCAGACATTTCATCAATTATCATCAATGAAGATACTGTCAATTATCCAATATCCTTTACCATTGCCGATGCTGATGGCGACTCCTTGAGCCTGAATATCTTTTCAGATAACACCCAACTCATTGCGCATTCGGATATTCATTTTATGAATCTGATGGACACTGATGCCGGTATTCAACAGATAATTCATTGCACCATTTCTCCGAAAGAAAATGCCTTTGGTGCAGCTCAAATCACAATTGTTGTCAGTGATCCATCAGAATACACCGATAGCGCCACCTTTGATATCACAGTAGAATCAATAAATGATCCCCCTTATATTTCCACAATTGCGCCTCAATACATCAAAGAAGGCCAAATCTCAGCACCCATTGATTTTACCATTTCAGATATCGAAAGTGGCACCCTTGAAATAACTGCACAAACAAGTAATATCATTGCCTTGCCACTGTCATGTTTAACATTTTCAGGACGCTCAAGTGGAAGCGATGTTGCAAATGTCGCCTCAGGAGAACCTAAAAATTTGTCATTGGTTATTTTTCCTGAGACAGATATCAATGGTACAGTATTTGTAAAACTCACTGTAAAAGATCATTATGATATAAAGTACTCAACACATTTCCCTGTAACAATACTTCCTGTGAACGATATGCCCGGTTTTAAAGTGACAAATATATCCCTGGATGTTAATGAAGACGATGGACTGCAATCAATCAATAACTGGGTTACAAATATCTCAACAGGCGCCTATAATGAAATTGATTCATTGTCATTCATTATCAAAACGAGTAACCCCCATTTATTTGCACGTACACCGCAAATATATATTTCTGGAACAACCGGAACCCTGACATTTACACCTGCATCAAATGCTTTTGGTACAGCCCTGGTTGGGGTTTCGCTTTCAGATGGTTATTCTACAACAAGTGAACAATCATTTTTGATTCATATTCATCCAATCAATGACCCACCAAATCTGACAACACAGATCACTGAGTGCAAAATCTATGAAAATCAATCCTTTGCGCCCATTCCTTTTTATCTTTCAGATGTTGATGATGATCACATATCTATGTCAATACAAACTGATCATCAGTTCTTTTCAGATATTGCCATTTGTTCAGGAACCGAATGCAATCATTGTTTTAAAACAAACTGTAGTTATCAATATATTCAGACGTCAAAACAAAAATCACTTGGATCCATACTGAAAACACTTCAATTATTAACACACATGACTGGTGAATGGAATTCTGACATACAAGATATTGATAAAAATAATAAAATTACTTTGGTGGAAGCAATTTATTCTTTAAATCAGGTTACCGCCAGTTTTTTCTTAAAGGTGCAACCGAATAATTGGCAATCGGGCAATCAATTATTAACACTGATGGTTCATGATTCCGCAGGAAACGAAATTTCTCGATCCATTTCATTCTCAGTCACACCGGTTTCTACGCCGCCGATATTGATATGCGATAATTGTAAAGGCTTTGAAGATGATCTTTTTTCACTTTCTTTAAGCTTAAAACAGGTGGATAAAGATTCAGAAGAATTGTTGGATGTTCTCATTTCTGGTATGCCAGAGGGTGCCAGCTTTAACAAAGGAAGTAAACTTTCAGGCATATGGATGCTTTCTCCCCAGGATTTGAATCATCTTGTATTTGCGCCAGCACTTCATAGCGCAGATGACTTAACCCTGACTGTAACAGCATCATCAAAAGAAAAGACCTTATCTCAAAAAGCAACTGTAATGAAAACACTTCACATCGAAGTCACTCCAGTGGCTGATGTCCCAACGTTAGAATTAGAATCATCTGATATATCAGGCCAGGTAGACCAAAAGATTCCCATTATGTTCAAAAATCTAAAATTGACCGATACAGATGGATCAGAACAATGGGACCGACTTGAAATCATTCAGTTTCCTTTAGAACTCCACTTTTCAATGGGAACATTAATAAATGATAAACAGGTTATTGATATGTCACATCGAACAGAAATGGATTTGTCAGATTGGAAGTTCTTTGTAACATCATCGGATGAAACAACCTGTTCGTTTATTATTCGCGTATTTTCAAAAGAAAAAGAAAACAATGATCTGGCCATGCGTGATGTGCATGTCAGGCTATCTGTCAGTAAAGCGAATGAAACGTCTTCGGATGATGAAGGGGGGGGATGTTTTATTTCGGCTTTGCCGGCAAGCCAGGCAATCTGGCCTTGAATTCATCCTCTGTTTGTTTTTCAACAAGATCAAGCTTTACATCCTGAATCGTCTCATAAAAGTAAAATGTTCATCCGCCTTTCAAAGCTCGCCCGCCTGGAGCTGAAGCTCCAGGCTATTCCTGTGTCGTCCCAAAGGGACTTGAAGTGTTTAATTAAAGGATGTTCCCTGTTATAAGACATAATGGGGTAGTAATAATAATGGGGTCAGACCAAGATAACCATATGAAATTCCAGTAATTTCATTTCTAAAAATGGTGTTTTTTAGGCCTATATCGCCATTTTGGGCATCAAAAAGATCGGTATAGTATTCGATGTTCTCACAATTGTCATTTTTTTGCTCCTAAATAACTATAACGCTCTTTTTCACCCCAAAAAGAGCGTTATAGGCTCATATTTGGGGGGAAAAATGAAAGTTTTGTTTTTAATTTGAATCAGTTAATTTGGTCCGACCCTACAGCACACTACAATGTCTGTCACAACAAACAAGATTTTGGAAATGTCAAATTCCGAATAATCACATGAATAAATCGTAAATCAGGAATTTTTTCAATATTTACGATTAAAATTATTTTTAAAAAATATCGTAAATGTTGACTAATTTTCTTATTTACGATAATTTTTTATGCATTATGAATAAAGTTATTTGCAGAGAAAAAGAACTAAGCCGGATTAAA
>Ga0272440_1001570_pt1 | contig 18560 bp, 15 predicted proteins | sample SSMMMBAug17_FD_192440 | JGI IMG/M metagenome (GOLD analysis project Ga0272440, IMG submission 192440) | Marine sediment archaeal communities from Little Sippewissett salt marsh, Falmouth, MA, United States - SSM-MMB-Aug17 | ecosystem: Environmental > Aquatic > Marine > Wetlands > Sediment ...
GTATTTTGACAATTATAGCCACAAACGCCATAAAGTATGCTATTATCAGCCACATAAACTAAACAGGGAAAAAATGTCATTTGAACATCTAGGTCTAAACGCATACCTATTAAAAGCGATTAAAGAGCAGGGGTATGAGACACCTACACCTATCCAGGCTCAGGCAATACCAGTAATTCTGCAAAAAAAAGATATCTTAGCCGGAGCCCAGACAGGCACAGGAAAAACAGCAGGTTTTACACTCCCGCTATTAGAGTTACTTTACCGTAAAAAAGAGCTACATAAAGCAAAAGGGCATCAGGTAAAAGCTCTCATTTTAACACCAACTCGTGAGCTCGCTACACAGGTCGAGGAGAGTGTGAGATTTTATGGGGCACATCTTCCCTTTAAATCAGCGGTAATCTTCGGTGGTGTAAAAATAAATGCCCAGATAAACGCACTCAAACGCGGTGTGGATATTGTCGTGGCTACTCCGGGAAGATTACTTGATCATCTCTCTCAAAAAACTATAGACTTACGTAAGGTTGATTTTCTCATTCTTGATGAAGCAGATAGAATGCTTGATATGGGATTTGTAAATGACATAAAAAAAGTAATAGCATCTCTACCAAAAGAGCGCCAAACGCTGCTCTTTTCTGCGACATATTCTGATGAGATAAAAAAACTCTCACAAAAGCTTCTCCGTGCTCCAGTACTCATTGAAGTGGCACGAAGAAATACCTCAAGTGAGATAGTAAAACAGTCTGTTTATCATGTGGACAAAGAGCGTAAACGCGAGCTTTTAACACACCTTATAAATGAGGGTAAGTGGCAACAGGTCTTGGTCTTTACACGTACAAAACATGGGGCAAATCGTCTCAGCGGACAGCTAGAAAAAGATGGTATAAGCTCTGTAGCTATCCATGGAAATAAGAGCCAAAATGCTAGAACAAAAGCGCTGAGTGATTTTAAGTCAGGTCAGGTTCGAGTACTTGTTGCCACCGATATTGCCGCGCGTGGAATCGACATAGACCAGCTTCTTCATGTTGTAAACTTCGAGCTTCCAAATGTAAGCGAAGATTATGTTCACAGAATAGGTCGTACTGGACGGGCTGGAAATGAGGGCGAGGCAATTTCACTTGTGTGTGTTGATGAGGATGAGTTTTTGCGAGGGATTGAAAAATTGATAAACAAAGATATTCCAAAAGTATGGCTCAAAGGATTCAAACCCGATCCATCTATAAAAGCAGAGCCTATAAATATGGGCGGAAATCGTGGAGCTCGAAACAAATCTCGTAGCAGTGGTGCAAACACGAGAGCCGCTGGTCGAACAAGAGGCAATAGCCCAAGAGGTGCAACTACAAAAACTGGAGCACCAAGAGGCAGAAGATAGTTTTATCTTCGACGCTCTTATGAGAATATTTTAAGAGAAAGTACGATTAAGCGCACAAAACATCGCTTTTATAGATGCTATAGCGATGTTATTGTCTTCACCTACGCCAAAGCGTGAGTAGACCTCTTTTGTCTGTATTTCTATGTAAGCAACAGCTTTTGCTTCACTTGAGTCACCACATGAATGCTCTGCATATGACTTTATGCTAAAACTATTTGCATAGTTTTTCATAAGTGCGTTTTTACAAGCATCTATGGGGCCATTTCCATTTCCAGTTGCGACAATCTCTTTACCATCTTGTTTGTATGTGAGTGTACATTTTGAGACACCATCTTTTGACGAGAGCTTTACATGCACAAAAGAGATGTGCTCTTTTGGTGTAAAGTATGTCTGCTCAAATATAGCATAAATCTCATCGGCACTTAGTTCACGACCTTTAACATCAGTATGTGCTTGTACTATTTGACCTACTTCAGGGTGCATTGCTTTTGGAAGCTGATACCCATAATTTTTCTCTAAGATGTATGCAACTCCACCTTTACCAGACTGTGAGTTTATACGAATAATACTCTCATAACTTCGACCAACATCAGTTGGGTCTATCGGCAAGTATGGTACCTCCCAGAAGTGATCATCCTTTGCTTTTTGATATGCCAAACCTTTGTTTATAGCATCTTGATGTGAACCTGAAAAAGCTGTATAGACAAGTTCTCCTACGTAAGGGTGTCTTGCATGTGTCTGCATCTCTGTGCAGCGCTCTACAACATCGAGAACTTCGCTAATGTCACTAAAGTCAAGCTTTGAGTCCACACCTTGTGTAGTCATGTTGAGCGCAAGTGTTATAATGTCTACATTTCCTGTGCGTTCACCATTGCTTAAAAGTGTCCCCTCAACTCTGTCTGCTCCTGCTAAAAGTGCAAGCTCAGTTGCCGCAACAGATGTTCCTCTGTCGTTGTGTGTATGTGTAGAAATAATGACATTTTCTCTATTGTCTAAGTGTTTTGACATCCACTCAATTTGATCTGCGTAGACATTTGGTGTTGCCATCTCTACTGTTGCTGGAAGATTGATAATGACTTTTCTATCTGGTCCAATGCCCCACGCTTTTGTTACAGCATTTGAGATACGTGCAGCAAACTCTAACTCTGTTCCAGTAAAGCTCTCTGGAGAGTACTCTAAAAATATCTCTCCATCATGCTTGGCTTCATACTTTTTTACAAGCTCTACACCCTCTAAAGCAAGCTCTATAATCTCATCTTGAGTTTTTGCAAAGACTATCTTTCTTTGTGCAACAGAGGTTGAGTTATAGAGGTGAACAGTCGCTTTTTTTACACCTGCAAGTGCTTCAAAAGTACGCTCTATCAAGTGCTCTCTAGCTTGAACTAGTACTTGTATAGTAACATCATCAGGAATAAGGTTATCATCAACCAAACGGCGTAAAAAGTCAAATTCTACTTTTGAAGCGGATGGAAATCCAACCTCTATTTCTTTGAAACCGAGTTTGAGTAAGAGTGCAAAAAGTTCAAGTTTTTTCTCCATTGACATAGGGTTGATAAGAGCTTGGTTTCCATCTCTAAGATCAACACTACACCATATTGGAGCGTGTGTTATTGTGTTGTTTGGCCATTGGCGATTTGGCAAATCGATTTGTGGATAAGGCTTATACTTACCTGCTGGAATATGATTCATGATGAATCCTTTATAACTTGAAATTTTTAATAACGCACTCTTACATTCGTTATTAATTTCGCAATTATATCGAATTTGTTGTTATATATTTCTTCATCATAGGGGTATTTTAAGTTTAAAAGCTGCGCCATTTTCAATATTACTCACCGATAGTTCACCACCAAGTTTGTTGGCTATCTGTGTACTCATATATAGCCCAATTCCAGTACCCTTGCCATCTGCTTTTGTTGTCACTTCAGGTTGAAATATATGGTTTATGACATGCTTTGGTATACCACCAGCGTTATCAACTACACTAATCTCTACACAACCTTCATTTTTTTCAAAGTTTATAAATATATCTCTTTGTTCAATATTTCGTTCATTAAAGGCATCTTTTGCATTGTTTAAGAGATTGAGAATGAGGTGTTTAAACTCGTTTTCAATCCCATAAATAAGTACTTCTTTGTCACTTTGTATGTGAATGTTTATGTTGTTTTTGATGAATTCATCATTAATAAGAACAAGTACTGAGCTGAGAGAACGTTTGATTCCAAAGCTTTCACTAATCTCTTTTGGACGAAAAAAGTTTCTAAACTCATTGAGTGTAGTAATCATATGCTCTATTTGTGTTTGTGTATCTTGAGAAAGCTCCTGAATATAAGCTTCGTCAACATCTCCATTGGCAAAGTCACTTACAAGCATATCTGACATCATAGAGATGGCATTAAGAGGTTGCTTCCATTGATGTGCAACAGCATCCATCATCTCACCCATAGCTGCCATTTTTGCCTGCTGTTCAAAACGTTTGTAGTTTGCTTTGGCTGCACGAACCTCTTTGTTAATTCTTTGTTCAAGCTCTTTATTGAGTGTGTCAAGTTCTCTCTGTCTCGCATCATAACGCTCTAGAAAGACACTTAGAAGCAAGTCTAAATCACCTCTGTGTACAGAATGCGCACTCTTTTTTACAGCATCTAAAAGTTCAGATGTTGAGAGGTGTGCATACTCTCCCAGAGGATTTTTGCGGCGTTTTATTTTTACAGTTGGTTTGCCAAATGGATTTATATTCATAATAAATTATTATAACGAAATTTTAATATTTTGAGAGTTTTAGGAAGTTGAAAAAAGAGGAAACTACAGAAGAGAAAATCTCTTCTGTAGGAGAATTAACACTGGTATGTAGTTTTAAACTCGTAAGCAGTTGGACGACCTTCATCTGGCCATACATCACGCTCAAATCTGTAGTGTTGGTATGCTTCAAGGAACTCAGGAGTAAATACTGGCTGTAAGAACTCATTGTCACGAATAAGTGCCTCAAGAGAACCACGTAGTGTGTGTGGCATTTGAGGAATTTTTTTCGCACGAATCTCATCAAGAGAGAGTTCAAATAAATCTTCATCCATTGGACCTATTGGTACCTCTTTGTTTTTAATACCATCAAGACCTGCCATTAGCATAACCGCAAACGCAAGGTAAGGACACGCAGTTGAGTCTGGGAAACGCATCTCAATACGAGTAGCTTTTTCACCTGCACCATAAGGAATACGACAAGATGCTGAACGGTTTTGAGAAGAGTAAGTCAGGATGCTTGGAGCCTCAAAACCTGGAAGTAGTCTTTTGTACGAGTTAGTTGTTGGGTTAGTAAACGCAGCAACTGCACGAGCATGTTTAAAGATACCACCGATGTAGTTTAAAGCCATCTCAGAGAGGTTTGCATAGTTTCCTTCTTTGTAGAAAAGGTTTTTACCATCTTTCCACAGAGATTGGTGTACGTGCATACCATTTCCATTGTCACCAAAGAGTGGTTTAGGCATAAATGTAGCAGTTTTACCATTAAGGTGCGCTACCATTTTTACAACATATTTGTATTTTTGTACGTTGTCAGCTGCACCGATGATGTCAGAGAAAACGATACCGATTTCATGCTGCCCCTGTGCAACTTCGTGGTGACCAAGAACAACTTCAAGACCAACTTGCTCTAAAACCTGCATCATCTCAGCACGGATATCTACAGCAGAGTCAGTTGGTTGTACTGGGAAATAACCACCTTTTGTTCCTGGTCTGTGTCCAGTGTTGTAGCCATCTTCAAAAACTGTACCTGAGTTCCACTCACCCTCATCAGTATCAACCTTGTAACCAGCTTCATTGATGTTGTCTACAAATGTTACAGAGTCAAACATAAAAAATTCATTTTCAGGACCAAAGTATGCAGCATCAGCAATACCTAGAGATTCAGCATGTTTAAGAGCCGCTTTTGCGATAGAACGTGGACATCTCTCATACGCTTGACCTTTATAAATATCATAAACGTCACAGAACACAACAGCTGTTGGATCAGCAGTAAAAGGATCTAAGAATGCAGTACCAATATCTACTTTTAAAAGCATATCTGACTTGTTAATTGGCTGCCAAGCTTCGATTGATGAACCATCAAATGGGAGACCATTTTCAAGTTGTGCAGTAGTTACAGCACTCATTCTATAGCTAATATGGTGCCATGCACCCTTAATGTCTGTAAATCTAAAGTCTACAAACTGAACGTCATTATCTTCACAAAATGTAAAAAATTCTTCAACACTATTTACAAATTTTCCCATCTAATTCTCCTGAAATTTAAATTTACATAAGTATATCTGATTTACTCCTAGCATTGCTTAAAAACGTTGATTAAAAATTAATCAATACAGCTTTTTTTCACTTTTATAGCAGGGAGGAAATTATGTTGGGATATAATATCTCATATTAAACATACGCATATGGAGCAAGGGATGATTTATGATTTTTTTAAGGAGTATGAAGAGTGGCTCTCATACGAACAGGCCTCTTTACTTGATTATCGTCTTGATAGTATTGCGATTAAAATAAATATCTTTTTTCAAAGACTTATTATAAAGCATATAGAGAAGCCAGAGATTAAGTTTTATCTTGCAGGATCGTGTTTAAAAGCAGATACTTTTAGGGACTTAGATATGTTTTTTCCTGTAAGTGAAGATAGAGAAATTATTAATGGAGCTATGAATCAGGATTACTTTGAGTATGAGAACAACTCCTATACCTACAGATATAAAAATGATTTGTACCAGCTTGTTTACAGAGAGCGTTTTAAAGATGCAACACTCAGTGAGCTAGTGGATGGTTTTGATTTTGACTCTACAAAGATAGCCTTTGAGTGCAAGTACAATACTCGAAAAAGGCTCTTTACGGTTGAAGCTTGTGACATGCGCTTAGAGTTTGTAAATTACATAAATACACGTATTAACCATCTCTCAAAAGTGAGTAAAAATCCTTTTGTCTCGCTGCAACGTGCCATCTACTTTTTAAAACGTGGAGACGATGTTCCGTATGAGGTTTTTTTACAAGTTTGCTCTAAAATAGCTGATTTGCGCATAGAGAAGGGGCAAGACCCATCCATACACTTTCAAAACCTACAGGGTAATCCTAATAAACTCTCAAATATCAAAGAGGCTATTGCTCATTTTGTGGATGAAGAGGCTAAGAAAGATTAGTCTTACGTAAGGGAAGCGAAACATTTAAAGAAGAGCACTTATTGCAATATGTAAAGGCTCACATTTAGCCACTTTTTTTTGTGAGGCAAGTATCTCGTTGAGTGTGTTCGTGGTGTGAATAGTTGTCCCATTTGTAATTAAAATAGAGGCACTCACACTCAAAAGGGAGAACTTTTTGGTTTGATGTTCTCTATCTTTTGAGATTATATATCCACGCTCTTGATCCTCTTGAGAGTAAAACTCCCTTACATTAGAACAAAAATCTGTTATAACTTCTTGAATGTAGTCGATGCAAACAGTTGTACTTTTGTGTATTTTGTTTGCTACAAAAAAGTCATCTCCCCCAATGTGAGCTTTAAAAAAAACTGCTGGTAGTGTTGTTCTTAGGGTATCAGCAAAGAGTTGAATCACTCTATCCCCATTTCTAAAACCATATATGTCATTGTAAGCCTTAAAATTGTCAAGGTCAAAGTAGCAGAGCATATAGGCATCACTACTTTGTGAAACATCACTCAGATAGTTTTCAATGAGTCTGTTGCCTGGGAGTTTAGTGAGTGGATTTTGGTCACGTGCAACTATGAGGTTCTCTTCGTTCATTATTGTAATAATTGCACGAGCGGAGAGAAAACCGACATAGAGAGAATTACTTGTAACTAAAATACCAGAAGATTGTGGGTTGTTTGCATAAAGCTCTATAATAGTTGTGATATCGCTATTTATATCAATTTGTGGAGCTTTTATGAGGAACTTTTTGAGTTTTGATTTACCCGAAGTGTCATTTTGTAAAAGTGAGAGGCCAAATGGGGAGTAGAGATACTCTTTAATATCTTTTTCATACAAAATTCCTATAGGTTCATCTTTGGTGTTAAGTACTGGAACAAGCTCTTGGTTTTTGTGCTCTTTAAAGTATGCCATTACTCTTTTCATTGAGTCACTCTTACGTAATGGTTCTATTTTTTCAAGTTGATGCTCTATTGTTGCAGCATGATTTGTTTTACGTTTTGCAGAGTGGATAATCTCTATAACATTTGGATATTCCTCTAAAATATCTTGACTTTTTTGTGTTGGTCTTTGTATAAGGTAGCCTTGCACTAAGTGACATCCAATATCTTTACACATCAGAAGTTCTGCTTTTGTCTCTACACCCTCTGCGATAACTTGTATACCAAGCTGAATTGCTAGGTTTGTAATGCTACGTAACATCAGCTGCTTTTTTGCATCTTTTTCAATGTTTTGTAGAAAAAACCTGTCTATTTTTATGATGTTTGGAGTAGCATCGTAAAGAAGTTTATAGCCAGAGTAGCCTATACCAAAGTCATCAATTGCCATAGAGAAGTTCTCATCTTGGTAGTGTTTAAGGAGTGTTTCAATCTGTGCTTTAGCATCAAGTTGATGACGTTCAGATATTTCAAAACAGATATTCTCTTTTTTAATGTTGTATTTTTTGAGGATGATTTTTGTGTTTCCATCTGCAAAGTCCGGCATTAAAAAAAGGCGGTTATCGAGATTGTAGAAGAGTTTGAGTGTCTCATACTCTTTAATCTCTGTAAACTTTTTAAAGGCTTTCTCACGTAGGACAAGGTCAAAAGTGTAAAGAATATTCTCTTTAAATGCTGCATCAAAAACAGAAAAGATGGAGTCAAATCCTGCCTCCTTATGGTTACGTAAGAGGGCCTCAACCGCATAAGTTTTACCTGTATGAATGTTTAAGATAGGTTGAAAAGCAATATCTAAAAGCTCTAAAATCTCAAGCCACATCTGCGAGAGGTGGGGATTCATTCTTGAAAATACCTTGCACGCTGTTTTGCTTTTATCTTGTCCACTCTAAGTAGAATAAAACTGTCGACACAGTCTGAAAACTCCTTGTCTACATTGTATGCACAAAACTCTATGCCATCCTCTTCACACAGTTCTGCATACTGTTTGTAAAGCGTTGGAACAGAGAGCTCTAAGTACGAGAGTGCTCTTTTAAGTGTTTTAAAATCCTCTTTGTAATCATCATGGCGTAACTCTTTTATGAAACTTTGCATAAGCTCATCTTGCAGGTCAAATGTGTAAAGCAGTGTCGCATCTACCAAGTTTTTCTTGGCTGCAAAGTAGGTCTCATAAAAGTATAAAATCATATCTTTTGCAACACGCGGATAGCTGCCGGAGATACTAACGCCGCCATACAAATACTTAATCTCAGGGTTGTTTTTTAAGTATGCGCCAATTCCTTGCCAGAGATAATCAAGTGCACGACTTCCCCAGTATTTTGGCTGTACAAAACTACGACCAAGCTCTATAGAGTTAGTAAGATAGGGAGTAAAATCCTCTTTATACTCAAAGAGTGAGCTTGTATACAGAGCTTCTTTGCCATGGTATTTTACTATCTCTTCACTCACACCAATTCTGTAAGCACCTACTATCTCTAGATCTTCATTGTCCCAAAGAACAATGTGTTTGTAGTATCTGTCATACTTGTCAATGTCACGTTTTTTATTTACCCCTTCTCCAACTTGACGAAAAGATATCTCACGCAGACGACCTATCTCATTTAAAACACTTGCATTGTCACTCGCCCACTCATACAGATAGATGCTCTTACCATCTTTTGTAGTTCCAAGAAGTTGAGCACGTTTGAGCTCTTTTTTTATCTCACGACGCTCTTCTGGAAGTGCTATGGCTTTTTGCGTTTGAAAGTAGGACTTTTTCTTACGTAAGCCATAGAGATGTTTTTTATAAAGTGTGACAACCTCATTAATCTCTACTCCTTTTGGAATAGTGTGCTCAGCAGGTATGAGCTCACCAATGAGTAGCTCTATCTCCTTGCCTTTTTGCTTAAACATCTCATGTGCTAAGAGGAGGGTAGAGAGTTTTTTGTTAAGTGCAGATATGGAGTAGAAAGTTTTAGAGTTTTTACCACTAATGTAAACTGGCAAAATAGGTGAGGAAGTACGTGAAGCAAAGTTTAAAAAGCTTTTGTACCAGACGCCATCACGTACACCTTTTGGGGTAGCACGACTCACCTCACCTGCTGGAAAAATAATGAGTGCCTCTTCATTGCCCAGTGCCTCATAAATCTTTGCGATGGACTCTTTTCTTTGGCGTGATTTGAAGTTGTTTATGTCAAGTAAAATAGGATGAAGCGGGGTAAAAACTTTTAAAAAGTCATTTGCGACTATTTTAACGTCCTTACGTACTTGGCTCACTGCTTTTATGAGTGCAAGAGCATCTAGACCACCCAGAGGATGATTTGCAATAATGACAACACGTCCGCTAGATGGAATGTTTTCAATATCTTTGTTTGAGATGGAGTAAGTAAAGTTTATCTCTTCTAATGCATTTTCTATAAACTCAAAGCTGCCAAGATGCGAATTTTGCTCTAAAAAAGCGTTAATGTGTTTTTGATGGACTATGGAGTCAGCAAACTTATCTATAGCTTTTTTTATGATTGGATTATTTTTAAGTTTTGGGTACCTACTCGCAATCATTTTTTGAACGTCAATCATTTTCTAACCTCTGATTAAAAAGTTCAAAAAGTATAATAAAGCCAGATTACCCAAGTATTACGATTGGCGACATTTTGGTTGCAGTTTCTATGAGACTCTTTGTAGGTTTACGTACCAGTCATCATTGAAGTAGTCTCTTGAGTGTGCAAGTTTGATGTTGACACATTCGTGGCTCACTTTTAAAGACTTTATGCACTCCTGGGGAATTTCCAACTCTTCTAAAACATACTCCTCTAGCATATTTGCTTCAAGTAAGTAGTCAAACTCCAATGCAAGCGTCTCTGTTGATATGACAAACTCTCTACTCTTTGTACTTTTCATAAATTCTGTCCAAAAATTTAAATTGCAAAATTTTAATATGAAAACATTACACCTGCATTACAAAATTGCTTAATTTGTGTGCATATCAGTAATATTTGTGTAACCATCGAAGAGTAAAGTTTTATAAAAATTATAAGGAGTGCTAATGGCATATTTTGATAACGCAAAAGTTGGTGATAAAGTCTACGGACTTATATTTGGACGAGGTAAGATTGTGGAAATCTATCCTGATTCACACTATACAATTATGGTACGTTTTAAAAATGGAGATGAGATTCCATACACTGAAGATGGCATACCGGGTTGGGGTAACTTTAAAAAACAGACCTGTTATTATAGAAGTGATGTAGATTTAACAAAAGTTGATTTTTCGGTCGCTGAGAAAAAGCTCACACATAAAAAGATACTCAAATTACAAGAGAAAGGTAGACTAGAGGTTCGTCTTCCATCTGGTGCTTGGGCAGATGTTTCAAAGTGTCCAGAGAATTACATAGAAGATATTTGTCAAAAAGAGAATTATCATCTCTTTAGAAAGAAATTAAAAAAGTAGACCCTTCGTTTTCCACACTCTCTATGGAGAGCTTAAAGTTGTGGAGTCTTAAAATATTGTTGACGATAAAGAGTCCAAGTCCTAAAGAGTTGTTCCAAGTATTGGCATGAACTCTATAAAACTTGTTAGTTATATTTTGTAAATTCTTCTCGCTAATTCCTATTCCAGAGTCTGTAACACTAATTCCTTTTGCATCAAACTCAATAATAACTTCATCTTCTGAGTACTTAAAAGCATTCTCTATAAGGTTTGATATGACTACACCAAAAAGCGCCTCATCAGCTTTGAGAGTTACCTCTTTGTCTCCACGAATAATTGCCTCTCTTTGTGTATGGTTTATCTTTACATTTTCAAGTGACTCTTGAACAAGATCGTAAAGGTTTATAGTTGTAAAGTTTAAAGACTGCTGCCCACTGTCTAATTTTATGGAGAGTCTGAGCGTATCTATAAGCTCACTCAGTTTCATACCGTTTTTAGAGATTTTTTCTAAAAACTTGTTTCGGATATTTGGGTTGATATTTTCATCATCAAGGAGTGTTTGCGAGTAGCCGTTAATGACAGCAATAGGATTTTTAAACTCGTGAGAAATCGCTGAAATGATGTCATCTTTTTGCTGGTTTGAGCGTTCGAGTTTTGCTGTGTATTTTGACTTTTGTTTCTCTTTTTTTATGAGAATTTGCGACACCTTACTCAGCAGTGAAGTGATGATGTGAAACTCACTTGAAAAATCAGAACTGAGATATGTAGGCTTCTTCTTCTTGGTCAAATCTTTTAAGAAATGTACTATCTTTTGCATCTCTTTTTCTATTTGAAGGTTTATTTTGTAAGTAAGAAAGAGCACAAGCCCAAAGAAAAAGAGTAGAACTGCAAAGACTTTTATGCCAAGTGAAAATATCTGCTCATTAATGCTTTTAAGTTGTACTGCAAGACGAATATATATCTTTTTTTCATCTATGTCATAGCGCTTTGCAACATACAAAAAGTACTGCTCTATTGTTTTGGAGTAGCGTATTTTGTATCCAAATGGTGCTGTGTTTGCTGCAACTATCTCGTCGCGGTATTTGTGGTTGTCCATGGTTGATTTATCTTTATCAGACTCTGCAAGTACATTTCCGTTAGCGTCTATGAAGGTGACACGAATCCCAAGGGTGTCATGCACTTTGTGTGCAAATTTGTCAAACTCATGTGGATGATGCTTAAGCTCAAGCGCGATAAGCTCTGCTGATTGTACCAAAGACTCTTTTGTCTGTTCTACATAAAAGGCTTTCATCCAGTAGTAGACTATACCACCAATAACAATCATAAGTGTAAGAAAGAGAATAAAAAACTTTCTAAGAATAATCTGTTGGAAGTTAAGCACGCTTTTTCGCCTTTGTGTAGTTTTTACAGTTCTTTTATAGTTTGAGAGATTATAACAAAATAATCTCTTCTCTTATGAGCGGATATTCCCACCCACTTTTGCATACACTAGTAGGTTTGCAATAGCTATGGCACGTGAAGCAATTTTCCCACTCTTACGTAAGGCTCTAAGCATTTTGTGGTATTTCTCAAAACTTTGTGTTCCCTCTTGGGCACTGAGGGAAGAGTCTGCTTGCACAAAGAGGTTACGCTCAACCATCTCGTACAAATCATCAGTTTTACTCTCTTCAATGAGTACTTCATTATATAGCTCTTGAATCTCATCCTCATCTTCACAGTTAATCATATTTACAGCAAGTGTAGTTGCCGCAACTGTTGATGTCTGCATAGGGACAGCGTACTCATTTATGGTTGCTACATCTACATCTTTACATACATCTGTAAAACCACGAATAAAACTGCGTGTGTTTGAACAAGCTCGTGCTAACTCATTTGTAATTTTAAAGTAGGCGATTACGCGACGCAGGTCACTCGCTTCTGGCGTGTAGAGTGCGAGTGTTTTAATGATTGCATTGTCTATCTCATCACTCTTTGCATTGATGTTTTTGATGTGTCCTCTTGCCTCTATAAACTTCTCTGTATTACAATCTTCAAGTGCACTTAAAATAAGGCTGTTTGCCTCTTGAAGACCTCTGCCAATCTCTATGACTCTCTCTTGTATCTCTGTTACACTAGTTTGAAAGTTTGATATCATTTTTTATTCCTCTTCTTAACCAAAACGGCCGGTAATATAGTCTTCTGTCTGCTTTTGCGCAGGGTTTAAGAAGATGTTTTCTGTTTTGTCATACTCTATTAAGTCACCCAAATACATAAACGCAGTATAGTCGCTGATGCGAGAAGCCTGTTGCATATTGTGCGTTACTATAGCGATGGAGACATCTTTTTTAAGCTCTACTAAAAGCTCTTCAATGGCTCCTGTAGATATTGGGTCAAGTGCTGAAGTTGGCTCGTCAAAGAGGAGTACTTCAGGTTTGACTGCAACTGCACGGGCGATGCACAGACGCTGCTGTTGACCCCCTGAGAGTCCCATGGCAGACTTGTTTAGTCTGTCGTGTACCTCTTTCCAAAGTGCTCCATCTTTAAGGGCTTGTTCAACTCTGTCAGCTATCTCTGTTTTGTTTTTCATTCCTGCAATTTTGAGACCATAGGCAACATTGTCAAAGATGCTCATAGGAAAAGGGGTCGGTTTTTGAAAGATCATGCCTACTTGTTGGCGGAGCTTAATGAGATCATTCTCTTTTTTAATATCAAGAATGTTGCGCATCTCTCCACTCTCTAGGTCAAGGAGCTCTATCTTGCCATCATACTTATTTCCTGGATAGACATCGTGGATGCGATTCATACTACGAAGGAGTGTCGACTTTCCACAGCCACTTGGTCCTATGAGCGCTGTAATCTTATTTTGCTCAATCGGAAGTGTGATGTTTCTGAGTGATGGATGCTCTACACCTGGGTAGGTAAAAGAGAATTTTTTAATGTCCATAATTGCCATAGTTGTTTCCTTAATCCTTGTGTCTTGTAATAAATCTACCAGCGAGGTTTATGAGTAAAACCATCACTGTAAGTATGAATGATGCCGCCCACGCAAGGTCACGGCTACGTTCTTGTGGCTCATTTGCCAAGTCGTAAATACTTACAGTGAGCGATGGAAAGCTCTCTGTAAGATCAAGTGTAAAGTAGTTTGATGTCTCAGAGGTAAAGAGCAGCGGTGCCGTCTCACCGATGATGCGAGCAAATGCAAGTAAAATACCGGTCATAATTCCTACCTTTGCCGCTTTGACAACAATGTCTAAGATAACCCTGTACTTTGAAGCACCAAGAGCAATTCCCGCTTCTCTAAGTTCATGTGGAACGAGAGAGAGCATGTTGTCAGTGGTGTTAATGACAACTGGAATCATCATAATAGCCAGTGCAATAGCACCTGCAAAACCACTTGTCCCGCCACTTGGTACAACAACCACTGCATACACAAAGGCTCCTATGACTATAGAGGGTGCTGACATCATAATGTCGCTGAGGTCTCTAATGAATGAGGCGTATTTTCCACGCCCATACTCTTGGAGATAAATTCCTGCAATCATCCCAATAGGAATTCCAAGAGCAGCAGCAAGTCCAGCCATAATGAACTGACCAATGATGAGGTTACGTAAGCCCCCTTCGATAAGGTCGTTTAAAAAAAGCGAGAAGTGAAATGAGCCAAGACCTTTGAGAAAAAGTGTAATGAGTATCCAGGCCAAAAATCCAAGTCCCAAAAGAGCTGAGAGTGCTGAGAGTGCTAAAAATATTTTATTTACTAAGAGTCTCATCTATCTATTTCCTCTCTTTAAAAAGTAAAATTTTGCAATGGATATAACCCCAAAACTAATGACAAAAAGAATAAGTGCTAAGTAAAAAAGTGCACTTTCTCCTAAGCCACTTGCTTCACCAAAGTTGTTTGCCATAGCAACAGGGATGGAAATGGTTGGGTCATTTATGGCTTCAGGCAGTACAAATATAGACCCTATGAGAAAGGCAACCGCCATAGTCTCGCCTAAAGCACGACCAAGGGCTAGAATAATAGAGCCGATAATACCTGTTTTAGAGTATGGAAAGATGATGTCTTTAATGACTTCAAATTTTGTAGCCCCTAAAGCATAGGCTGACTCTTTTAAAACTCCTGGAGTTGTGTTCATAGAGTCTCTTGTGATGGCCGCCATAAAAGGTAAAATCATAACTCCAAGAACAAGCCCAGCTGTAAGAAGTGATACCTGATATCCTCCTACAAGATCAGCAACAATTGGTGCAAAGTAGTACAAGCCCCACATACCAAAGATGATGGATGGAATGGCAGCAAGAAGCTCAATGGCAATGCCAACAATGTGTGAGATGTTTTTAGGCGCCATCTCCGCTAAAAACACTGCAATCCCCATAGCAATAGGAAGTGCAAAGAGAAGAGCTATGAGAGTAGTGAGAATTGTTCCAACTATTGGTACGAGTCCACCAAAAATTGTTTTTGTACTGATACTCTCTTCATCAAAGAGCATAGCATCTTCATCCTCAATCATTACATCTTCATCGAGCTCATCTTCATCAGCAATAACTGCGTCATCCTCTTGGATTTGCTCACTTATCTCAGCACTCATATCAAAGGCAATCGTACTCTGTGGTGCATCTACTGCCACTTCTTTGTTCCAAGCTGCATCAGTTATGAAGTTAAAACCAAACTCATCAATAGCAGGTTTTGCTGCACTAAAGAGAGTGAGAAAAATGCCTATGAGAATGACAAAAACAAGTGTAGCACTGCTAAGAGCAAGTTTTTGAAAAATTTTTTCCATGTAGTTGTACCTTTATGATTTGAACTCGGATTATAAAAAGATATGGTTACGTAACGATTACAAAATGGGTACTTTTGAGGCTAAATAGGGGAAGGAAAGAGCCTAAAACCAAGTGGAATTGGCTCTTTAAAAAAGAGGGAAGCGCTTAAATGTTTTTTTGTTTCCAGTAAGTGCGAATTTTATTTGTTAGTGAGTCTGGAAGTGGCACAAAACCAAGGCTTTTTGCAATCTCTTGACCATCTTTATAACACCACTCAAAGAACTTTATAACCTCTTTGTTTGTTTTAGCTTTCTCAGCAGGAAGTAGAATAAATGTCGCCGCTACCATAGGGTAAGAGTCAGCACCCTTTGGGTCTGCAATGATAGAGTAAAAATCTTTTTTTGGATCGAGTGAAGCTTTTGCCGCCGCTGCTTGAAAAGAGCTCAGTGTTGGTGTGATGTACTTGCCCTCACGGTTCTCTACATCTGCCATAGCTATGCCATTGTTTGCAGCATCAGCGTAGTCAATGTAGCCTACAGAGAAAGGTGTTTGCTTGAGAAGTGCTGCTACACCTGAGTTGGTTTTTCCACCAATGTGATGGTCACCCGGCCAGTTAAGAGCTTTTTTTGCACCATATGTTTTTCTCCATGTTTGTGAGACTTTAGAGAGGTAGTATGTGAAGTTGTATGTTGTTCCAGAACCATCTGCGCGGTGTACAAATGTGAGTTTTTCATGAGGAAGTTTTACATTAGGATTCTCTTGTGCAATGAGTGCATCATCCCAGTAAGCAACTTCTCCAGCAGCTATGGCAACAATGGCAACTCTGCTAAGTTTAAGACTCTCTACGCCTGGGAGGTTGTAACCCATAGTAATGGCACCAACAACTCCGGGGAACTGATAGAGACTATTTTGCTTTAAGACTTTTGGGGAGAGTGGTTTGTCTGTTCCTGCAAAGTCAACTGCGCGAGACTGAGCATCTTTGATGCCTTTTGATGAACCTTTTTTGATGTAGTCAATCTTAGCGCCTGTCTCTTGGTTGTATGCTTTTATCCATTTTTGATAAACACTGTATGGAAAAGACGCACCACTTCCTTTAAGTACGTCATCTGCTCCAAGAGCCGTAAATGCGAGTGATGCAGCAAGTGCAACTTTTATAACTTTTCTCATGAATAAGCCTTTGTATTGTAAAGATGCGAAAGTATAAAGGAGCAAGGTTACAGTTCGATTACAAATAAGTTGAGCTTTTTTGTAATCGTTACGTAACCAAGTGTAACTAAAATGTCACCAATAAAAAATGAGGAACACAAAATATGAAAAAAATAGTTACATCAGTAGCAGCTACTCTCCTGCTTAGTACAACTTCTGCAATGGCACTAGAGCTTTACCAAGATGCAAATGGGCAGGTTTTTACAACAAAAGGTGAGGGGAGAACACTCATTAATATAGATACAAAAGCAGAGAAGTTAGTTAATGGCATAACTATTATGAGAGATGACTCTCCAGAGTTCGCACTTGGGAAAGAGACACATATAAACATGAAGTTCGTACCACAAGACAATCCAGATATGTGGCTAAAAGCGGGTGTACGTATTCAGGGTACTTTTGAAAATAGAAGTGTTGATTATGCTGGAGCAACTCCAAATGAGAGCATTAGTGAAGCGTACTTAAGACGTGTGCGTTTTGAGGTTGCAGCTGGTTTTAACAAGTGGACTTCTTTTGTAATGGATGTGCGTAACGATAAAGCAAACTATGAAGATGATGGTGAGCAAGAGTTTAATGTTGGAGATGCTTATGTGCAGATAAAAAAGCCTTTTAACACTTCACTTGTAAACTTTAAACTCTTCCGTGCAAAGATAGATGTTTCTCGTACTGAGACTGTAAAGTCTGCAAGAACTATTCACTACGATAGACCACAAGTTGCGGATGAAGCAGCGCAGTACATCTCACATAACCGCCGTGGAACAAATGCACAGGTGTATGGTGACTGGGAGAAAAAAGTACACTATCAACTCGCTTTTGGTGATGGTGTGAATTCTGGTAAGATGAAAGATGCTTCCGGAAGTTCTTTAGCAAGTGGTGGAGCAACGCAAAAATCATTTTTCTATGGTGGAAAAGTGAAACTCTCTCCTTTTGATGGTTGGGAAGAAAAACATGTTACTGAAACATATTTTGGACAGGGAAAACACTTTACTCTTGGTGCCTCATACTGGATAAGTCCAGAAATCAGCTATAAAAATGGTACTCAAGATACAACTATTGACCACACTTTAATGAATTTGGAACTCTCAGTTCATTATAAAGGGCTTATGATTCAAGGTGAATACTTTGACTTTGGTGGTGTTGTGAAAGATGCATCTACAGTAGCAGTTGAAACAGGACACTCACAAGGTTGGTACGCAACAAGTGAGTATGTTATAGAGGAGCTTGCTTTCTTAGCTCCATATGTACGCTATGAGTCTTGGAATAAGTTTGAAGGTCAAGATGGATATGACTATAAGTCAGCGATGGGCGGTGTGAACTGGTACCTAAAAGGAAACACTATCAAAGCTGGTCTTACTTATCAGCAAGAGAAGTATGGGGCTGCGCTTAAAGATGGTGAGAGAACACAAGAGAACATAAAGGTTACAACACAGTTCTTCTTTTAAAAAACCACTTTTCCTTACGTAAGATCTTCTCTTACGTAAGCCATTTCACATAGGTTAAAACTCTTTAGATACTATTTGACAAAAAGAGAATCTATGTCGCAAAAGTTTAATCTCCAGACAATCAAACATTTACAAAAAAAACTCAAAGAACACCCTATCTATGAGACCATAACTACAAGAGAAGAGCTCTCATTTTTTATGCAGAGACATGTCTACTCTGTATGGGACTTTATGTCTCTTGTGAAGTATCTTCAAAATACTATTGCACCAACAACTTTTCCTTGGGTGCCATCG
>Ga0272440_1001571_pt1 | contig 18557 bp, 16 predicted proteins | sample SSMMMBAug17_FD_192440 | JGI IMG/M metagenome (GOLD analysis project Ga0272440, IMG submission 192440) | Marine sediment archaeal communities from Little Sippewissett salt marsh, Falmouth, MA, United States - SSM-MMB-Aug17 | ecosystem: Environmental > Aquatic > Marine > Wetlands > Sediment ...
CGCTAAAGCGCCCTCAGGTAACGTAGATGCTGAATTGAACAAAATATTCTCGATAAATAATATCAATACCAAAAAGCTATTTATTGAGAATTATCTTTTTGGTACTGAGGGCGCTTTAGCGTCCTTTCTCAATTCAGCGTTGGGCTTTAGCCCTACGCTGTTCTTGGCTTTGCCAGAATCGTTCATTCATTGTATGAAATTCACTTCCCCTAAACTGTAACAAAAGGATTCAATAAATTGAAATCCGGTACGTAATTATGTGGTGAGGTTTCTACATCTTGATATAAAACATTCTCAAATCCAAGTGAACTAGCCATATCAACAACATCATTATATTCTTTTTGCGTAATGCATCGCGATAATTCAGGATAAAGATTTGCCTTATATAAAGGATTGTATTGCGCCATGAGCGATAATCCAATTTTGGGTGACAATTCCAACGCCAGGAAGCACAAAGATTCCCATGAACCAGCCAATCCATTGGGTAAGATCAGATGACGCACCCATAATCCGGAAACAATCCTTGCGTTGGTATCAAATTTTGGATTGCCGACCTGTCGATACATTTCGGTAATCGCATCACGTGATATTTCGACATAGTCAGCAACTCCGGAATAACGATTTGCATTGCAATTGTCAGAATATCGAAGATCAGGTAAGTAAACATTGATTAAGCCCGCCCACTTCTGTAACTGCGAGATATTATCATATGCTGAACTATTATAAATGATTGGGGTGTTAAACCCCAAACTGATTGCTTTTTTAATCACCTTGCGAATCCAGGGTGATTGATGACTGGGTGAAACAAGCCCAATATAAGCACATTTTTGATTTTGAAATGCAAACATTCTGTCAATAAAATCAGATTCGCTTATGAATTGGCCTTTATTGGTCTGACTGATTTGATAATTTTGACAGTATACACATGACATATTACATGAAGTAAAAAAAAAGTTGCCCACGCCATTTTCAGAAAATATCGTTTCTTCGCCAAAATGCATCTCTGCTGAAGAGAGCATAAGTCCAGGTGGAATACCGCAATAGCCCCCTTTCGACACTGAGCTCAACTGGCATTTTCGAGGACAAATATGACACGTTTGGCGAGTTTTATGAGACATAATTACCTGGCTTTGGAAAACAACGCAATTAATTCCTGGCTGGCTGTTTCTAAATTATCGTTAACAATATGATGTTGATATAAATGTTCAAATGCCATCTCCTTTTTGGCATTATTTAAACGTTTTTCAATAACTTCGGGCGAATCTGTCCCCCGCTCTGTTAATCGTTGTTTTAAAACCGCTATGGATGGTGGTGTGATAAATATTGTAATGGCATCAGGGAATTTATTAACAATTTGTTTCATGCCCTGAACATCAATTTCAAGTAGCACATCCTTTCCTGAAGCCAGGTATGCGTCAATCATCTCTTTCGATGTGCCATAATAATTGTCATGAACACTTGCCCATTCTGCCCATTGATCAGTTTGAATTCCTTTTTGAAACGACTCGCAAGAAATAAAATTGTAATCAACGCCATTGCATTCATTGGCTCTGGGTTGTCGTGTGGTATAAGATACTGAGTACTGAATATCAGGGTATTGTTGGCGTAATTTTTTACATAAGGTTGATTTTCCCGCACCTGATGGTGCAGATATGATAAACAATCTTCCTTTCATTTTTCACCTGATTGTTTTATTGGATTCTCGTTACCTCGACTGGTTTCATATCGTTGCGAAATCGTTTCGGGTTGAATGGCAGAAAGAATCAGGTGATTGCTATCTGTGACGATCATTGATCGTGTTTTACGTCCATGGGTTGCATCAATTAATCGTCGTTCATCACGCGCCTCATCTTTCAATCGTTTCATGGGCGCTGTATTTGGTGAAAGAATGGATATCACACGATCACAAACGACAGTATTTCCAAATCCAATATTTAAAAGGTTTTGTTCCATTTATTCATTCCTTAATATGTTTCAAGTTTTGTTGCTTTTGAACAATGTCCTAAATGAAAAACAGGTAATTGTCTTGCTATAATATTGGGTCAGGATTATCATTTTTTTAAGACATGTTAATGTTGTCCTGGTTATTCAATGTTTTGAATCTGTTCCCTTATTTTTTCCTGATCAGATTTTAAATTGACAATAATTCTGGATATCTCAGTGCTACCTGATTTAGAGCCAATCGTATTTAATTCTCTTCCGATTTCTTGAAGCAAAAAATTGAGTTTTCTGCCAACAGGTTGATTTTCAGTCATAAAGGTTTTGAATTGCTCAATATGGCTGTTAAGTCGAGTAATTTCTTCGGAAATATCACTTCGATCAGCGAGGATTGCAGCCTCCTGTGCAATTCGAACCGGATCAATCTCAACCATGTTATGTGTCAGGGTGGCGATTCGTTCCTGGAGTTTTTGGTAATAATAGTTCATCTGTTCATTGGCTAAGGTAGAGATGTTGTTCAATGAATCGACAATATCGTCCAAACGCTGGTTGATATCGGCACAAAGCATTTTGCCTTCAGTCGCCCGCATGACACAAATATTATCAAGCGCATTTTGAAGGCATGCCATCACAAGCGGTTCAACAGCTTCTAAATCATTCTCTTTTTCAAGAGGCTTGATAATATTGCCTGCTTTCATAATATCTCTTAAACCGATGGTATGTTGCAACTGAAAATGATCAATTATTTCCTTTAGCACTGAAATATACTCTGTGGCACGATCCAGGTTGGCTTCAAAGCGATCCAATGATTCAATGTTTTCGTGAATGGATATCATTGTTTCTATGCGGCCGCGATGAAGATACTGTTTGATCATCTTTTTGATTTGGTCTTCAAAAATATAATACGTAGGCGGCATCCGAAGAATCAAATCCAGATTTTTGCTGTTTAAACTTCGGATTTCTACAACGACCTGAACTGTATCGGTACTTTTTTCAGCCCGTGCAAAGGCGGTCATACTGTTAAACATGGTTATACTCCCATGGATAAATAATGTTTACGAACATTATGTAAAAATTGTTTTACATTATCAGCAGCATAATCCGGATATGTCCAGGGCAGTTTTTGGAATTGACCATTCTGGAATATTAAGGTTAAATCCGCAAATATGCCCTTGTCTAAATAAACACGATGGGTATAATTTTTTCCTGTCGCTAGCACAAAACGTTCCGGAACAATATAGCCTGGATCAATATTAATATTTCGCTTATGATTGTCGGCTAACTGAATTTCAATCTGGTTTGTTTTCAATTTAATTTCAGGCAATCGGGCCGGATCTATCAATTGTAAAAATGCAATCATACGTCGATACAAAGGCGCGCCCATTTCATTTTCATAATAGGAGGTATAGTCAAAATTAAACCATCGACTCACCATGACAATCGCACCAAATTGTTGTGTTAAAGTGTCAACAACCTGTTCAAAAAGAGATTTGTCTTTCATAAACATGCCAACAACAAGGCATGCCGGCTTTGTTTGCTGAGGAATGCTCATGTCTTAAATGGGTTTTGCTTCATCAATTAACATAATTGGAATATCATCTTTTATTTCGTACTTGAGCTTGCATTTATTACAGGTCAGCGCATTCTGAGCATCATTAATTTGTAATTCGCCTTTACATTTGGGACAGACCAGAATATCCAATAACTCTTTTTTGATAGCCATTCTTGTCTCCTTAAATTTTATAACTATTGAAAAAGTCTTACAATCATTAATTGGGGTCATAAGAGACTGTCATAATTCTGTAAATTCTGATTCTAAAAAAAGGGTTAACAATTATTGATGCCCCCCAAAATCCGATATATTCAGAAATATTTACCATTAAAAATATTTTATTGTCAAGATTTCTTATATCAACATATAAAGAATGAAATGATTTTGAAAAAAAATCTTTACCCATTGTATAAAATCGGATAAGTCTATCACAAATTTTTATTGAGGAATAAATCATGTCTAACATAAAAAATGATAAAGGAATTATTCTGGTTGTAGATAACAATCCAGGAAATTTAAGACTATTAGAAAATATTTTAACAGAGAATGGCTATAAAGTTCGCCCGGCAATCAGTGGTAAGCTGGCCTTGATGACAATTCAATCGACCTTGCCTGATTTGATTTTATTGGATGTGCGGATGCCTGAAATTGATGGCTATTCAGTATGTAAAACAATTAAGGCAAATGATGTCACACGGCATATTCCTGTTATATTTATCAGTGCGCTGGATGAGCCAATCAATAAAATCAAGGCATTTGAGGTAGGAGGTGTGGATTATATCACCAAACCATTTGAAACAGAGGAAGTTCTCATCAGAGTTAAAACTCAAATTGATATTAAAAATATGCAAAAAGAATTGGCCAATCAGAACAAACAGCTTCAGTCAGAAATCGCTGAAAGAAAATTGACTGAACAACAATTACAAAAAATTCGACAGGAACTTGAAATACGTGTTAAAGAAAGAACAATGGATCTGGAAACAGTTAATAAGAATCTGCAAGCTGAAATCCAACACAGAAAAGATGCCCAACTTCAACTTCAACAAGCCCAAAAACTAGAAGCAATTGGCACACTTGCAAGTGGAATTTCACATGATTTCAATAATATACTAACAATTATTCATACTTGCTCCCATTTGATCATGGCAGAGATTTCCAGTGAACATAACGCCTATGAAAATATTGGAAAAATAATAAAGGCCAGCGAAAGAGCCTCAGAGTTGGTTAACCAGATATTGACCTTTAGTAAATATCAAACTGCAAATTTTTCAAAAATTTCCATAGTGCCGATTGTCAGGGATGCAATTCATTTGTTGGAATCAACGATGCCATCCCAAATAAAACTAAACATCAAAATAGACATTGGTAATGAGCTTATTTCTGGTGATACCATTCAGATATATCAGGTAATCATGAATTTGTGTACCAATGCGGTTCATGCGATGGAAAAGCAAGAAAGTGGCGAATTGAGTATTTTGCTTACCAGCCAAATGATTACAGATGATGATCAATACAGGCCATTACAAGCTGGCAATCATATCCGATTGACAGTCAAAGACACGGGGGAAGGCATTGACCCATCACTTATGGCGAGAATTTTTGATCCATATTTTACAACAAAAGGTAAAGGGCGTGGCACTGGATTGGGATTGGCTGTAACCCTGGGAATTGTTGAAAAGCACAAAGGGATCATTCAGGTAAATAGTAACATTCATCAAGGGACATCATTTGATATCTTTTTTCCCATTATAGACGCGATGAAACAAAATCATTCAAATGAGCAGAAATACAATTTTATGGGAAACGAGCATATCCTGTTGGTTGATGATGAAATTGATTTACTGCAACCAGTGCAACTCTTGTTAGAACATATTGGATTTAAAGTGTCTGCCTTTAACAAACCCATTGAAGCGTATGATGCGTTTGAAAAAAATCCTGAAAAATTTGATCTTTTAATTGTAGATCTTGCCATGCCAGAAATGAATGGCAAGCAACTGACAAGAAAAATTAAAACCATACGAAATGATTTGCCTGTCATGATGTCCTCAGGCAATAAATCCGAATTATCAGATGATGAAATGAAAGAATTGGGTCTCAGTGGTTTTCTGATGAAACCATTTTTAAAAAAAGAACTGTCTGAAAGTATCAGACAGGTATTGTCCGAATCAAGGCAATAAATAATATAACCTCAGGCATATGGATAATTATGAACGACCAAAAAATAAACAAAACATTATATTTACGAGATGGCAGACGTTTAGGTTTTTCGGATCTTGGCGATCCAGAAGGCTTTCCAATATTTTATTTTCATGGATTTCCATCATCCAGACTGGAAGCCCTGGCTGGTGATGCGCTTTCATTAAAGCATCATGTTCGATTGATTGCAATTGACCGGCCAGGAATTGGATTATCGGACTTTAAACCCCAAAGAACATTGCTGGATTGGCCGGATGATGTTCAGGAACTGGCAGATGCGCTTCAAATTGACCGCTTTTCTGCTCTGGGAATATCTGGCGGCGGCCCTTTTTTAATGGCGTGTGCGTATAAAATTCCGGAAAGACTTGTTCATTGCGGATCAGTATGCGGCCTGGGTCCTGTGCATACCCCCTGGGAGATTGATGGCATGTCTATTGTCAATCGTATGGGGTTAACAGTTTCCAAAAATGCTCCCTGGGCAACATCATTGTTTATGGGAAGTATCACGCCTTTGATGCAGTTTTTTCCGGAAATGATGCTCAACTTGATGTCTGGCGATGCGCCTGAATGCGATAAAAAAGCATTGAAAGAAACAGAATTTACAATGACTATGGTCAAGGCAGCGCAAGAAGCCTTTCGATCTGGTTCTGTTGGTCTTTCGCAAGACTTGATTATTTATGGCAGTCATTGGGACTTTGATGTTGCAAGTATACACATTCCGGTCAAGATCTGGCATGGAGAAAAAGATACTGTTGTTCCAATTATTTTTGCCAAATATTATGAAACCTTTATTCCTGAGTGTGAAGTTGTTTATTATCCGGATGAAGGTCATATATCTATTGTACCCAACCATTTTTCCACTTTTATAAAGGCTTTGATAGAGCCAAATTAATTAATCATTTTGGAGGTATAAAACATGAAAAGAAAACACGTATTAATGAGTATTCTCATCATTCTGATACCATCAATGGCCATAAGTTATCAGGATGCCAATCTCAGACGTGATGCTGTGGTAAAAGCTGTTGAGACTGTCAGTCCGGCAGTTGTGAATATCAGTGCAGAAGAAGAAGTTCAGGCCAGGCATCCTTTTTCATTTGGAAATCATTCATTGTTTGATTCTTTTTTTAGAGACTTTTTTGATCCAGGTTTAAGCAGAAAATACAAAAGAACCACTTTGGGATCAGGCGTTATTATTGATGGTAAGCGTGGATATATATTAACAAATGAACATGTCTTACTCAGAACTGGCACAATAAAGGTTATTTTAAAGGATGAAAGAGAATTTGAAGCCCATTTGATAGGGGCTGATCCTGATCATGATCTGGCAGTGCTTCAAATAGAATCCAAAGAAAACTTGCCTGATATTTCTATGGGAAATTCAAGTGACATCATGATTGGTGAAACTGTCATTGCAATAGGTAATCCATTTGGGTTTGAACATACAGTGACACGTGGTGTTGTGAGTGCTTTGGATCGAACCATACGTTCTGATGATCGTATTTTTCGAAATTTTATACAAACCGATGCATCCATCAATCCAGGAAACAGTGGCGGGCCATTGCTGAATATCAATGGGGAATTAATTGGAATCAATACAGCGATTTACGCTAAGGCTCAGGGGATTGGTTTTGCCATTCCCATTAATAAAGCCAAAAGGGTGATACAGGATTTAATCAAATTTGGTGAGGTTCAAAAAGCCTGGATTGGTCTGTCTATTCAAGATATGGATGAAAGGATTCGCAGTTATCTGGGGCTTTATGGCTCACGTGGTGTTATTGTGACTGAGGTTATGCGTCGCAGTCCGGCTAGTAAATCCGGCATAAAGGAAGGTGATGTTATTCTGCAAATTGGCAAACAGGAAATTATGTCCAGTGCTGATTATGAAGCCCTTCTCAATGATATCACTGCGAATGAGGATGTATCCTTTGTGGTTTTCAGGGATGGCAATAAACAAACAATTCATATGAAAGCATCTGTTTTTCCTGAAGATCTGGCTGAAGAATTATCTGCAACATTGTTAGGGATACAGGTGGAAGAGATCTCTCGCAACCATAAGAAAAAATATCGTATTGCTGCCAATAGCGGGGTAATGATCTCAAAAATCCATCGTTCATCATATCTGGCGCGCATTGGAGCTGATGTTGGCGATGTGATTCTACAGATTAATGAAGTTGTGATAAAAGATCAAGGCGATTATCAAAAAGCGTTGATCAAATATAGAAATAAAACTTCGGTTCTGATCTTAATACAGCGCGGGTTTGATCAATACTATATTCGTGTTCATTTGTAATGGATGTAACGCCCTAACTGGTAAATTGTGCGTTGGCAACAGTTAAATTTGTATGATTACAAAACAATTTACCCAATCAGACAAGTCAGATATGTAGAATCTGTCTGACTTGTCTGACATTTGTAAACAAGGTTAAAGCAGATTGAACACAGTTCTAAAGCATTTCAAGGGCGCACGCCATAGAAACACCGCCCCCGCCACAAAGGGTTGCCAAACCGACATTCTTATTTTGTTGTTTCAATGCATACATGAGTGTCACCATAATTCTTGCGCCAGTAGCACCAACCGGGTGTCCCAATCCAATGCCCGATCCATTGATATTGGTTTTTTCTCTGTCCAGGCCCAATTCTATTTCACATCCTAAGTATTGAGAAGCAAACGCTTCATTAAGCTCGATGAGGTCAAAATCTTTCAGGGAATAGGAACTGTTTTTCAATAAGTGATTGACTGCCGGAACCGGTGACAAGCCCATCACTGATGGATGACATGCCCCCCGTCCAATTGCAGTTATTTTTGCAATGGGTGTCAGTCCAAGTTCTTTGGCTTTTTCTTCAGCCATGATCAAAATCCCTGCAGAGCCATCATTGATTCCACTGGAGTTTCCAGCAGTAACCTTTCCAGTTTTTGGAACAAATGCAGGCGGCAGACTTTGTAACTTTTCAAGGGTCATGCCAGGTCGAAAATGTTCATCCTTATCAAATATCAAAGGCGGTTTCTTACGTTGAGGCACTTCAATGGGAACAATTTCATCCTTAAACGATCCATCATTGGTGGCTCTTTCAGCATTGTTGTGACTTCGCAATGCAACCTCATCCATTTGCTCCCGCGTAATGTTATGATGTTGGGCAATAAATTCAGCCGTGTGACCCATGATATATGGTTTGCCAACAAAATAACTCAAAGGCGCCTGTGTTTCATCAACAGGGCCATCTTCAGGATGTGGTATCAGATGAGATCCACAATGAAGCGCATGAATCATGGAATCAACAAAAGTCTGATCCTGAAGACGACATCCCCATCGGGCGCCCGGTACAGTGTATGGCACACCAGACATATGTTCAACACCACCGGCAAGAATAACATCTGCCATACCCGCCTGGATCATTGCTGCGCCAGACAACACGGCTTCCATACCAGAAATACAAACACGATTAATTGTTACTGCTGTGACATGGTCAGGAATACCAGCCATCAAAGCAGCAACCCTTGTAACATTCAATGCATCGTGAGGTTCCATACAACAGCCATACCGGATATCATCAATGATACCCGGGTCAATTCCGGCACGTTTAATGGTTTCTTTTAACGTCACTGATGCGATAAATGCACCATTTAGATCTCGAAGTGTTCCGCCAAACGCACCAATGGCAGTTCGACATGCGGATACAATAACTACGTTTCGCATATATTCTCCTTAAAATATTGAAATTATAATTTTTTACATACAATGCGCCCGTGGTATTTGCCCCAAACGCTATGAGCTTGGGGCAAGAATGAAATACAATGTATTATAGACTTGCAAAGGATTTCTCATGAATTTGAATGGTCGCATCATTGCAGGCCTTAATTGCTTCAATTCGTCCGAGAGTTTCCGGTAAAAGTGCCATAATAAAATGCTCCGCAGCTTTTACAACCCCTGCATAAAAAGAAGCATCCTTATTTTTCTCGTAAAGTGCATTCAATTCATCTCCTGATTTATCGCCACATAGTTTTTCAAGTTTTGGTAATGCAGTATTCGCGCGCCATAGAAGCATCCATCCCATGATCACATCACCCATAGCACGTAAAAATGGGGATGCAAACGCAAAGGCGGTCCGAAGTTTTGGGGACATGGCAGTCGTTCCCATATGCATGGCAGCTTCACCGAGTTTATTTAAGGCATTATCCAGTTTTTCGGCCAAAGGTTTAAGTTGTTCCTTTTCTCTGGCAATTGCAGTGGTCTTTTGAACATCCTGCATAAATTCCATAAAAACCTGACCTTTTTTCATGCCTAACTTTCTTGCCAATAAATCCATCGCTTGAATGCCATTTGTTCCTTCATATATAGAGGCGATTTTACAATCTCTTGCCAGTTGCTCAACAGGAAATTCCTTTGTATAGCCATAGCCGCCATAAACTTGCATGGCATCAACACAAACCTGGTATCCCAAATCTGTGCAATAGGATTTGATCAAAGGAATAAGCAGTTCAATCTGATCTTTGGCATGCATGCGGGTTTCTTCAGAATCTCCAATTTTTTCAATATCAAACAAACTGGTGACATAATAGAGAAAACTGCGCATACCATCCACATAGGCTTTCATATTCAATAACATGCGTCGAACATCCGGATGATTGATAATTGAAACAGATGGTGCGTCAGGATCGAAAGTTTTTTCCAGTTCCTTGCCTTGAATACGTTCTCGTGCATAGTTGACTGCCAATTGATACGCACATGATGCATGGTAGAACCCCTGAGCCCCAACTCCAAGTCGGGCTTCATTCATCATGTTGAACATGATTTTCATGCCTTTGTTGGGTTCACCCAATAAATACCCCCTGCATTGTCCTTTTCCGCCCAGGGTCAAACTACAGGTAGCACTTCCTTTGATTCCCATTTTATGCTCGATACCGGTACAAACGACATCGTTGTGTTGCCCCACTTTGCCATTATCATCAACCCAATATTTGGGGACAATAAACAAGGAAATGCCTTTTGTGCCTTTGGGTGCGCCCTCAATTCTGGCAAGAACCGGATGAATAATATTTTTTGCCAGATCATGATCGCCATTGGTAATAAAGATTTTATTACCAACAATATTATATGTCCCATCATCATTGGGCGTTGCTGTAGTCGTAAGGGCGCCAACATCTGAACCAGCATCCGGCTCGGTTAATAGCATGGTGCCGCCCCATTCACCGGTGTACAATTTTTTTAGGAATAATTTTTTAATTTTGTCTGTTCCAAACAATTCAACCATTTTTCCTGTACCATGTCCCATAAGCGCGTAAGCAGTCATGGCAAAATTGGCCCCAACAATATATTCGAGAGCAGCAGCAGCAACGACATTGGGTAAACCCTGACCGCCCAGTTCAGGATCTTCGGTCATACTGGTCCATTCTCCTTCAAGAATGAGTTTGTGTGCCCGATGATAACATTTGGGTACTTTGACGTCACCTTTATCAAATTGAACTTCTTCTTTGTCACCTTCAGAATAAGTGGGAAGAATTTCTTTAATCGCAAGATTTCTGGCTTCATTGATCAATAAATCAATCATCTTGCGATTCATGTTGTCAAAAGCATCGGTTTTGGTAATTTTTTCTACGTCGAGCTGTTCAAATAAAATAAAATCAATATCTCGACGATCACTAATTAGTTGTGCCATTGGTAAAACTCCTTAAAATATTCATTCATAAATTTTTTCATCAACATCAAAAGCACCGGCAGCATCTGGTTCAGAATCTCGGGTTAATCTGGCATCTTTTGATGTCCAATATTCCTTGTACCACTCATTGGCAATAATCATAGACATGATTTCACTGGTGCCGGTCCAGATAGATGCCAGTCGTAAATCTCTAAATATACGCTCGACAGAAAATACATTGGTATAACCAATGCCACCCATAACCTGCATGGCATTATGCACAGCCTTTTGACAGGATTCTGTGACAAATTTTTTTGCCTCAGAAATCATTCGTCTGACACGCCGGCTGTCAATATCGCGATCAACAGCTTCGGCAGTAACATAAATCATTGCACGACAGGCATCCAGTAGCATGGCGGCCTCAGCCACCTGAAAATTAACGCCCTGAAATTGATTGATAGGCTGACCAAATGCTTTTCGTCGGGTGGTGTATCCTGTTGCAATTTCAAGCGCAGGACGTGCGGCGCCAATAGTCATGGCGGCTGTGCCAAGACGTTCAGGAATCATCATCGTCTTGAAAACTGCAAACCCGCCATTTTTAGCCCCTAACAAATTTTCTTTCGGTACCTTGACATTCTTAAATACAAGACGACTTGTACCCCCTCCGCGACATCCCATTAAACCATATATATATGGCGTATCAACGCCTTCGGTTCTATCAACAATAAAACATGAAATCCCCTTATGTGGTTCGGCATCTGGATCAGTTCGGGCGTATACTAAAAAATAATCTGCACCCTTACCGCCAACAATAAAACGCTTTTGACCGGTGATATAAAAATAATCCCCTTTTTCTTCAGCAATTGTTGTCGTGCCAAAAAAATCAGAACCACCACGTGGTTCGGTGAGGCATTCGGCAGCAAAGATTTCGCCTTTAAGCAGAGGTTTCACATATTTTTCTTTTTGCCAATCTGTGCCATGTTTAACAATGGCATCACAAACCAATTCTGCACCAACCCCATAAGTACAGGCAAAGATATATCCTAAAACGCCAATTTCCTCAATGCCAACAGTGCTGGATACCCAGTTCAAGTCCCGCCCCCCCCATTGTTTGGGATACCGGCATCCCAATAGATTTCGTTGCGCAGCAGCTTTTAAAAAATCTTTTGGAAATTGAATTTTCTCACTGTCCATGTCCAGAATCATCTGACGAGGTATGGTTTTAACAAACTCTCGGATTTCATTTCGGAATGAAATTGTTTCGTTATCAAGTAAATAATCAAACATATTTTTCTTTCCTCACCATTTTTTGTTGTAAAGACGCCTGAACAAAGGCTCGGTTGCACAGAAATATTCTGATCATGAACAACCATTTTTTTATCATATGGATAAAACTTTTAGATGATTATGATAAATGGCTTCCTGTTCATCCAGAATTTCACGAAGGATTTCTATACTTGTCATAGGATTCATCAGTACAGACCGAAGAACAACCTGTTGAAGCCCATTTTTTTCCAGCGTCGTTCGGGATACAAAGCTGTTTCCTGATTGTCTTTGAAGTCGCTGCATACGAATATTAATTTGATTAACAGTGTTGTTCAGCGCTTGCTTTTCTTCAAATGATGCATTTTGCCATTTTTCCATAATGGGTTCAGGAACAACACGATATGTCAATATATTAAGTTGCGGTGATGATATCAATGAAAATAGAGGGCGTTTTTGAATTTCCCTGGCAAACTCTTGAGCCAGCTCTATTCCATGATCAATTAACAATGCATAGCCCTTCTTACCCATGATTTCCAGCGCATTTCCCAACACCAGAGAAGTGGCGGCACGTGAGCCAACAATGGAACGAATTCCCAAATCCACTGACCCGGGCCGATTAACGTATGCAGAATGATAAGCAACAGCATCCATTGCTTTTGGATCCTTAAAATAAACCATTCCGCAACTCATGGGCATGTATAATTGTTTATGACCATCAACAATAACAGAATCTGCACGCTCTATACCCAACAAAAGCGATTTGTATTTATCTGACAAGAGTGTTGGCCCACCCCAGGCAGCATCTACATGAAAATGAATGCCATACTTTTGACAAATATCTGCGATTTCATTGATAGGGTCAATTGTACCAGTTTCAGTTGTTCCTGCAATGGCGATCACTGCAATGATAGCCGCATTTTGTTTGATTAATTGTTGAATAATTTCATCAAGGGCATGCGTATCCATCTGAAACTGATCGTTTATTGGAACCCGAATGACATTGTCATTCCCAATGCCCAACACACCACCAGCTTTTCTAAGGGAATAATGCCCCATTTTCGATACCAAAATGACAGCACGATCCTTTTTATAAAATTGAAGCGCACGTGCAAAACCTTCGTATTCAATACCTTTGAAATTCTCAGTTTTTGGAAATCGTTTATTTCTTGCCACCCACATGGCGCTCAGATTAGCCAGCGTGCCATCTTCAACAAAAGCACCCAACGTACTTTCCGGGTTTTGAATGTGATAGTCATAAAAGGATGCATCTTTTTGAAAGAACAAGCGATGAATTTTGGCAAGCAATTGTCTTTCCCATATAGAAACCACTTTGGATGTTTCCAGTTTGACGACATTTTGATTTAAAGCTGCAACAATGGTATGCAAGTGAACCATAAAAAAAGGGATTGCGGATGTCATATGTCCGATGAAGTAAGGTGATGCCACATTTACTGCATGGGGTGCCAGATCATAAATAATTGCCTTGATCACATCAGCAAGCTTTCTGGCAGGATGAACTGAGATTGTGCTATCCCTGAACCTGTCCGATAATTCATCAAGACTGGCATCTTCAGTAATGCCTACATGTTCTTTGAGAAAATCGTGAAGGCCAAAAAGAATCTGCTCCATGTACTTAATCAGGCGCTGTCTTGCCTTATTCTCCGGTCGGATAAATATTCGTTGTAACGCTTCCCAACTGGCAACAAGGGAGGCTGTAGATTGCTTTGTTTGATCTATCATTACAATATCCATTATTATTCTTCATTAACTGATTCATCGATTTGTGATGCATTTTCATGAAACATATTCAAGATTTCATAACCTTTCAATATATCCAATGCGCGTGCAACCTGGTAATCAGACAACAAGTCCTCAGTACGAATTTTTCCATGTCTCATGGTCTGACGTTTTTGTCGTTCTTTGATTTTTTTGGACTCAGGAGGGTTTTGTTTAACATTCGGTTCTGATTCATTATTATCATCATCATAATCTTCAAATTGTGGCGCTTGGGGCTCGGCTTCAAGATGATTTTTAAGATCTTTTTCCTTGATTACCTTTGGCAAATGCGCATCATCCTGTTTAAGCTTAATATATCTCGATGATACAGTAATGTCTGGAATAATGCCCTGAGCTTGTATGGATCGGCCATTGGGAGTATAATAACGCGCAATCGTATACTTGAGTCCATATCCATCACGTAAAGGCTCAACAGTTTGTACCGAACCTTTTCCAAAAGATGTAATTCCTAAAATTAGAGCGCGTTTATGATCCTGAAGTGCGCCAGCGACAATCTCTGATGCACTGGCACTTCCAGAATTGATTAAAACAATCATAGGGTAATCGGATTCTGTGTTATCTCGATGTGCATTAAATTCTTTTGTGTTTTCTTCAGATCGTCCCTTGATGGATACAATATTGCCTTCATCTATGAACAAATCAACCAGTTTGACAGCCTGGTCCAGGAGCCCACCGGGGTTATCACGAAGATCTAATATCAAGCCTTTGAATTGATTGGTCTTTAATTTTAACTCATCCAGTGCTTCAATGATTTCATCCACTGTTTTTTCTCTGAAATTGGTCACCCAAATATAACCATAGCCCTCACCCAAAGAGGCAGAGCGAACACTTTCAATAGGAATAATATCACGAATAATTTCAACATCAAAAGGTTTGTCTTCACCATCACGTGAAATAGTAATGACAACAGAGGAGCCTTTTTTACCGCGCATTTTTTTAACAGCTTCCCACATCTCCATCTCTTTCGTGGATTCGCCATCAACCTGAATAATGCGATCCCCTGCCTGAATGCCTTTACGATACGCAGGCGTGCCTTCAATAGGTGATACAACTGTCAGGATACCTTTTTTCATTGTGATAACAATCCCGATACCACCAAATTCACCATGTGTATCGATTTGAAGTTCTTCAAATGCCTCAGGTGGCATGAATGATGAATGGGGATCTAGTGATCGAATCATCCCTTGAATGGCGCTGTGAATTAACTCTTTGGTATTCACAGTATCGACATAATTGTCCTCCACAAGCGAAATGATATCGGTAAAAAGTTTTAAGCATTCATATGTCTCATCTTTGTCTGCAAATGCATGTTGAGAAAATACCAAAATAGAAAAGATCATCAGACAGTTCTTGATAAAAATCCATTTTCTTTGCATAGTATTTTTTCCTTCAGCTTTCTTTAAGCCATTTAATGGGATTGATAGGTTTACCATGATGTCGAACCTCAAAATACAAGCCAGGACCAACCATAGAGCCTGTATCTCCCAGCGTGCCAACAACTTCGCCTTGCTCGACAACATCACCTTTATGTTTGAATATTTCATCTGCATGCGCATATACAGTATAGTAGCTATCGCCATGATCGATGATGATCATGTTGCCATAGCCTTTAAACCACTTCGCATACAAAACTCTTCCAGGGCAAACTGCTTTAATAGGTTCACCTTTTTCGGCAATAATATATACACCACTTCTGAATCGTGTAATTCCCAATTTTTCGTTGGTATAAGCCCCATATCGATTGATTATTTTACCATTGACAGGCAATCGTAATTTGGGATGACTCTTATTGAACATAACATTTTTTTGATGGGTTCTGAAAATTTCATCTCGAATTTCGTTAATTGTCTGATCCAGATTACTGGCAGATTGTTTTAAAGCAAGCATGGCCTTTTGGGCAAGATGTTTTTGATTTTGAATATCTTTCAATATCTTGGAACGTTCTTGTTTTTGCTGCTGCATATGGGCATGAATGTCAATGACCCGATCCTGCATATTTTTTTTTTGCTGTCGTTTATTCCTAAGTTCTCCAAAAAGGTGTTCCAGCCGATTTTTATCTTCAATGAGTTGTAATCGTGTTTGATTATCATCATTCAGAATGTACGAAAGGTATTTGTATGATGCAAACACATCTGAAAAAGAATCTGCATGATAAAAAATTTGTGATGCACCGATACGTTTGAGCTTATACAGGGCAAGCAGGCGTTTGCTGACATATTTTTCTGTTTTGACAATTTGTTTCAACAACAACTCACTATTATGTTTGGCAGTTTCAATCTTTTTGTCAAGTGAAGCGATTTCTTTAGACAGGGCAGATAATTTCAATGAATACTGATTCAGCGATTGATCCACTTCATCAAGTTCAACGAGTATATCCTTTTCCTTTTCACTGGCGCGTCTGAATTTTTCCTGATGCGCAGAGATTTGTTGTGAAATTTCTTTTTTTTCTTCTTTTAAGGCCTGAACTTTTATTTGTTGTGTTTCATTTTGTTGTTCTCGCGTGTCTTGAATAAGTTGATTTACATCTTTTTTGGGTAAAATTCGAACAAACTGACGCGCAACATAGCCAATTTGATTATTGCATCGAACAAAAAGCCAGTTATTATCCATTGAAATAACTTGCACGATTGCTCCAGTCCGCAGTTTACCAATAGGCGGTAATGTTTGATCTGGTGTGGGGCGGAAATTCAAACTATCAGCTATAACCTCGCCACTTGCCGGTTCAAATCCTATAATTTCTACGAAATTCCGACTGACAAAGCCTGTTTTTCCCAAATGCTTTATTTGAATCCAATCATCTTGCGTTTCCATTACAAGCACCCGCATGCCTTTATATAGTGACCCCAGGGGCGGCTGGGTCAGATCTGGTGTGGGACGAATATTGAGTCGATTGGTTAATACAATGCCATAACTGACAGACCATGCTGTTGATTGAATACAAATAATGAAATGAAAAACCAGACAGGTCATTATAATTTTATAAATTGTTTGAGCGAAATATAACACCCTGCCCATCCTGTTCCCATACTTAATAAAATAAGCATGGCTATGGTTTGCAATGAATAAAAGTGTGGCTTAAATAAATCAGTTGACCACACAGGTAAATTATAAATGGTCAGATAGTAAAACAGGCCATATAAAAAAGTAAGACCAATAATACTGCCAAGCAATCCCTGAATGATGCCTTCCATGTAAAAAGGTATTTTAATAAACCATTGTGTTGCGCCGACCAGACGCATGACATCTATTTCGTCACGACGTGAATAAAATACCAGTCGAATGGTATTGGAGATCACGAATAAGGTCGTTATTATCAATAGCGTACCGATTGCCATGCATGTGAATTGAAAAAAGGTCATAAACGAGGTAATACGTTCTAACCACCCTTTGCCATATTCCACCTCAGATATTTCAGGCATCATTTGCAATTGATTGGCTAAATTTTCGATAGTTTGCCATGTATTGACTTCCGGATTGACATGGATCATAAATGAAGCAGGCAATGGATTTTTTTTTAAATGAGATAAGATATTGCCCTGTTGCATATTATTTTTCATAAAATCCAGGGCATCTTCCTTGGAAATATAATCTATCTGTTTGACGCCATACAGATTTTGAATATGTTTTTCAATCATTGCTTCATCTGCCTGTTCAACTGTTGGAGAAATATAGGCCATGATCCGGATGCCCTTCTTCCAGACATAAAAAACCTTATTAATATTGGAAAAAAATAATCCAAATGATGCTGTAACCAGTAATGACAAAGCAATCGTCAGTATGGTGACAGAATGAAGCATTGGTGTTGCTATAAAATCTTTTAAAACGCCTTTAAAAAAACAGTAAATATAATTCATTCGTTGATTGTTTCCATATAAAAAATTTGATTGCATTCAAAACTGCCATACAAGGCATTGAAACAATCATTGATTAGTTTATGATTTTTTGTTTAAAATATCAAGGAAAAAATTTACCTGGAATCTTGTAAAAATTGTCTGTAGAATGTTTGATATGATAATATTGAATTGATCAACCATGAATAGTTTGGTAATATTATTGTTCGAACTAAGGAATGCTCGGAAAATAAGTTCCCCATTTAAAAATGCTTGACTGTTCAACAATTTAAAATCAAGCATATGCGTACCAAACTTTTCATTTTTGTTTTTGAACCAGGATT